>WNGB01000071.1_pt1 | contig 122848 bp, 117 predicted proteins | sample 5400681 | NCBI WGS metagenome assembly WNGB01 (sample SAMN13153367, study PRJNA577476) | soil metagenome | isolation source: 115 cm soil or saprolite under grassland replicate 2 | place: USA:California | collected 2016-06-15
TCACCGCGGTGACGATGTGCGACGCCCACCGCCCCACGCTCACCCACATCACGCCGGAAGTGGTGCCGCCCGCACTGGCGATCGCGGAACGCGATGCGCTCTCCGGCCGCGACCTCCTGGTCGCCATGGCCGCCGGCTTCGAGATCACGACCCGGGTCGGCGTCGGCATCGACTATCCGGTGTTCCGCGGCCGCGGCTGGCACGGGCCCGGCGTGTTCGGCCCGTTCGGCGCCGCCGCGGCGGTCGGCCGGCTGCGCCGCTTCGACGCCGACACCATGGCACGCGCCTTCGGTCTCGCCGGCAGCCAGGCCGCCGGCACCTTCGCGGCCTGGGGGACGCCGACCGTCAAGTTCCACCAGTGCCGGGGCGCGCTGTCGGGCCTGATGGCGGCGCTGCTGGCCGAGCAGGAATTCGTCGCCACGCGCGAGTTCCTCACCGCCAAGGACGGCGGCCTCTACAACAGCTATTCGAACGGCGGGCGCCGCGAGGCCGCCACCGCCGAGCTCGGCCGCCGTTGGGAGCTCGAGCAGATCGCGCTGCGGCCGTGGCCGTCGGCGTCCTCGATCCAGGGCATGATGACGGCGCTATTCGATCTCGTCGAGAAGCAGCCCATCGACCCCGCGCAAGTGAAGAAGCTGCGCATCGCGCTCAGCCAGCCGGTGTTCGACCTGCACGGCATTTTTGCAAGATACAAGGCGAAGTTCGAGGCGCTGTTGTCCGCCCACTACGTCGCCGCCGCGATCCTGCACGACCGCGAGATGACGCTCGCCCAATTCGAGCCGGCGCGTTACGACGATCCGAAGCTGCGCCGCTTCGCCGAGCAGGTCGAGGTGAAAGCCGACCCCGCGCTCAGCGGCGTGCAGGCGAAGGTCGAGATCGAGACCGAGACCGCCGACGGCAAGATCTTCTCGGCGCGCTGCGACCATCCGCGGGGCTCGCCCGAGAACCGGCTCTCGCGGGCGCAGATCGAGGGCAAATTCCGCACCTATGCGAGGGCGCGGCTCTCGGATGCGCAGGTCGAGGACGTCATCGGCGCCGTGGTCCGGCTCGAGCAGCTGGGATCGGTGCGCACGCTGATGGATTCGCTGCGCGAGACCGCGCGACGCGCGCCGCTCGCGGCCGTGGCGCGGGGGTGACGACTCGACCGAGAAAAATACCAACGGCATTTGAGCGTGACCCATCCACGTCGTCATGGCCGGGCTTGTCCCGGCCATCCACGTCTTTGTTCCTGCACGAAAGGCGTGGATGCCCGGCACAAGGCCGGGCATGACGAGTAAAACTTTGAGACCGTGTCATAACGGTTTCCGGCGCAGCATTTTCCGCTCTCACCGCCCGGCAACTTGGTCCATATTCGCCCCATACGCCACGTCGGCTTATGGGGACGGTTTCATGGACTTCGAGCTGCCTGAAGAACTCAAGCTTCTCCAACACACGGTCAGGACGTTCGTCGACCGGGAGCTGATCCCGATCGAGCTCAACGCGATGGACGGTCCCGACCTGCGTGCGGACGTTCGCGCCGATCTCGAGCGCAAGGCCAAGGCGCTCGGCCTCTGGCTGCTCGACGTTCCGACCGAATACGGCGGGCAGGGGCTCGGCCTGCTCGGTCTGGTCGTGGTCTGGGAGGAGGTGTCCCGCTCCGTCGCGCTGCCGCCGCGCGGGCCCGGGGTGTTCGGTCCGGACGTGAAGCCGATCCTGTTCACGCTCAACCCGGCGCAGAAGGAAAAATATCTGTTTCCGGTCCTGCGCGGCGAGAAGACCACCGCGTTTGCCCAATCGGAGCCCGACGCCGGCTCCGATCCCGGCGCCATGCGCACCACGGCGGTGCGCAAGGGCGACCACTACGTCATCAATGGCTACAAGCGCTGGATCACCAAGGCCGAGCGCGCCGATTTTCTGCAGCTGGTCGCCGCCACCGACCGTTCGAAAGGCAGCCGCGGCGGCTTGAGCATGTTCCTGGTCGATACCGACACGCCGGGCGTCAAGATCGTCCGCCGCACGCCCACGATGATGAGCGACATGCCGTGCGAGGTCGCGCTCGACGACGTGATCGTCCCGGCCGAAAACCTGATCGGCAAGGAAGGCGAGGGGATGCGGCAGGCGCAATCGTGGATCACGGCCGGGCGGCTCTACCAGGCCTGCCGCGGGCTCGGCGTCGCCAGGCGCTGCCTCGACCTCGCGATCAGCTACGCCAAGCAACGCGTCACGTTCGGCGCGCCGCTCGCCGATCGCCAGGCCGTGCAGTTCATGATCGCCGACAGCTTCACCGAGCACCACATGACTCAGTTGCTGGTCTACCAGCTCGCCGCGCGCACCGAGGCCGGCGTCGCCGCCCGCCACGAAAGCTATATGGCCAAGATCGCCGGAACCGAGCTCGGCTTCCGCGTGGCCGACCGCTGCATGCAGATCCACGGCGGCATGGGGCTCGCCACCGAAATGCCGATCTCGCAAATGTGGCGCGACGCGCGCAGCTTCATGATCACCGAGGGGCCGGTCGAAGTGATGCGCATGGTGCTCGCCCGCGAAATCTTCCGCGGCGCGAGTTAGGCAGTTTCAAGATTGGGGTCGCGAGCAACTTGTGAGTGAGTCAATTAACGCGCGGCGACCTCGGTAGCTCCCTCTCCCCGCCACTTGGCGGGGAGAGGGAGGGGGTGAGGGGCCGCTTGAGATGATGCCAACATTGCCCCTCACCCGCCTCGCTTCGCTCGGCACCCTCTCTCCGCTTCGCGGGGCGAGGGAAATCCGCGGCACGCGCACGGACCACGCCGACGATTCCAGTTTTGTTGAAGCCGCTCTGACCGCCCGCTGCGCTCACGCCGCCGGACGGGCGGTCGTGGCGGATTCTCGCGACGGCGCATCGTGGCCGGTCGCGGCCGGCGTGTGCATGACGTCCTCGATGCGCGAGCCGGTGATACCGGTGATGAGTCGGGTTCCGCGCTGGAAGGTCAGGTAACTCCAGGCCCAGTTCATCGCGACCACGAGCCGATTGCGGAAGCCGATCAGGTAGTAGATGTGCGCGACGCTCCAGAGCACCCACGCGAGGAAGCCGGACAGCTTCACCCTGCCGAGCTGCGCGACCGCCCGCTTGCGGCCGATCGTCGCCAGCGTGCCATAGTCGCGGTAGCGGAACGGCGGCAACGTCTTGCCGCGGGCGCGCGCAATCAGCGCCTTGGCGACGTATTGGCCTTGCTGCTTTGCGACCGGCGCCACGCCCGGCAGCGGCTTGCCATCCTCGCCGGCCGCCAGCGCCACGTCGCCGATCACGAAAATGTCCGGATGCCCGGGGACCGAAAGATCCGGCGCAACCGTGACGCGGCCGGCGCTGTCGCCCTCGACGCCGAGCCATTCGGCCGCCGGCGACGCCTTCACGCCGGCCGCCCACATGATCGTGCGCGTCTCGATCCGCTCCCGGCCGACCGTCACGCCGGAGCCGTCGCATTCGGTCACGCCGGCTCCGAGACGGACTTCCACCCCGAGCTGCACGAGCGACGTCCGCGCCGCCTCCGACAGCGACGGGTCGAACGGCGTGAGCAGGCGCGGCGCCGCCTCGATCAGAATGACCCGGGCGGCGCGCGGGTCGATGGCGCGAAAGTCGGCGGCGAGCGCGCGCTTGGCCAACTCGGCGATGGCGCCCGCCATCTCCACGCCGGTCGGGCCGCCGCCGACCACCACGAAGTTCAACAGCCGGCGCCGCTCGTCCGGGTCGGGCTCGGTCTCGGCCCGCTCGAACGCGAGCAAGATCCGGCGGCGCAGATAGGTGGCGTCGTCGATGGTCTTGAGGCCCGGCGCGTACGACGCCCAGCTCTCGTGACCGAAATAGGCGTGCTCGGCGCCGGTCGCGAGAACGAGATAATCGAACGGAACGCGGCGACCCTCCGCGATGATCTCCTTGCGGGCGACGTCGACGCCGGAAACCTTCGCCAGGATCACGTTGACGTTCTGCTGACGGCGAAGAATGCCGCGAATCGGCGAAGCGATGTCCGCCGGCGAGAGCGCGGCCGTGGCCACCTGGTAGAGCAGCGGTTGGAAGAGGTGATAGTTGTGCTGGTCGACGACGGTGACGTCGAACGACGTGCCGGCGAGCTGTTTGGCAGCCGAAAGACCGCCGAAGCCCGCTCCGACGATAACGACGCGGGGATGCGGGGTGATGGCGGAACTCTTCATCGGGCCCTCCGTGGCTCGCCGTCTCGTTCGGCCTCATGCTGAGGAGCATCGCAGCGCGAGGTAGGCACATGCGGTTCCGCAAGTCCAAGCGCGCTGCGATGCGTCTCGAAGCATGAAGCCGCCCCCGCCGGGCCGCCCCCATCCTTCGAGACGCGCGCACACGCGTGCGGAGTGCGCGGTACTGCCTCGTCACGCGCGCTCCTCAGGATGAGGGCGGAATGGATACCGCACTTCGATATCCTCCGGAAGGTGTTGACTCGCGCTCTGTCGTGCAAGTGACTTTTGTTGCGCGGAAGTGCCGAATCCTGCCCGCTCTCGTGCTTCGTTTCCCCGTCGGGGGGTGGTGCCCGATTCGACTCTCTTGTTCACGCCCGTGTGAACACGGTTCCGTCCTTTTGACGACAGATTTGAATGCTCGACTGCAAGGGTTGAGTCGCAACTCACGCGCGGCTCGCCTACAGATGCCCCAGGCTTCCGTGGAACTTACGAGCCACCCAGCGCGTAGATGCAAGGCGGCCGGTTCGGGAGAGGGCGCACCGTGGATATCGTGAAGCCCGATCAGCCTTCGTCCTGCGGCATCGCCGTCATGGCGAAAGCCTCCGTGCCGGGCCACACCAAGACCCGGTTGGTGCCGCCGCTGACGTTCGAGGAAGCCGCCGCATTCAACACCGCGTTCCTGCAGGATGTCGCGGCCAATATTTTCGGTGCTGCTAAGCATGCCAGCATTGCCGGCTATATGGCGTTCGGGCCGCCCGGTCCGGACTCGGTGTCCTTTTTCCAGCGGATGCTTCCGCGCGAGATCGGACTGCTGGAGGCTTGGTTTCCGAATTTCGGAGATTGCCTGTTCAGCGCGATCGAGCAGCTCCTCGATCGCGGACATGCGGGCGCCGTCGTGCTCAACTCCGACAGCCCCACATTACCGACGTCGCTGCTCATCGAGACCGCCAGCGTCCTCGCCCAGCCGGGCGATCGCGCCGTCCTCGGGCCCTCGATCGACGGCGGCTATTACCTCCTCGGCGTGAAGCATCGACACCGGCGGCTGTTCGAGGACATTGCCTGGAGCACCGAGCACGTGGCGCGCCAGACCCTCGAGCGGGCCGCGGAGATCGGCCTGCGCGTCCATGTCTTGCCCCCATGGTACGACGTCGACGACGCCTGGTCGTTGAGCACGCTCCGTTCGGAATTGTGCGACGAAGCGGTCATTTCGGCGAGCCTTCACCGGCATCGAGCGCCTCGCTCCGCGCAGTTGTTGCGCGCGCTGCTCGCAGCCACCGACTTAGCCGACCGCATCGCGTCGGGCGCCGATGCCCAGAGGGCGGCGGAATGACGCGGAAAACCGGCCTCGACTGGCCACTTCTGGCGCTCGGCGGCGTCTTGCTGGCGCTCACGGTCTGGGGCGCGTTCATGGTCGACCACTTCGACGATGAGAGGGTCAGCTACGTCACGCTGATCCAGGCGCCGTTCTACGCGCTGGCGGCTTGGCTCGTGGTCACGCGGCCGCCGAAGGCGCCCGGCCGCGCGCTGTTGGCCATCATCGTCATCGCGCTTGCGATGCGGGCGCTGCTGTTGCCGGGCACGCCGGTGTCGACCGACATTTTCCGCTACATCTGGGACGGGCGCGTGCAAGCTGCCGGTATCAGTCCTTACCTCCATCTCCCGGCCAACGAGGCGCTGCAACATCTCCGCGACGACGCCATCTACCCGTACATCAATCGCCTCGACTACGCGCCGACGATCTATCCGCCGATGGCGCAGATCGTCTTCTTTCTGGTCACGCGCATTTCGGAATCCGTCACCTTCATGAAAGCCGCGATGGTCGGCTTCGAAGCGCTCGCGGTCTGGGCGATCCTGCGATTGCTGGCGGCGTGCGGGCTGCCGGCGACGCACGTGCTGCTCTATGCGTGGCACCCGCTGCCGTTGTGGGAGTTCGCGCGCAGCGGCCATATCGATGCGGTCGCCATCGCATTCCTGATGCTGGCCTTCGTCGCCGCCGACCGCCGCTCGCCGGTTCTCGCCGGAGTCGCGCTCGGCGCCGGCACGCTGGTCAAATATTTTCCGGTCGTGGCAGGGCCGAGCCTCTATCGGCGCTGGGACTGGCGCCTGCCCGTCGCTTTCGTCGCGACCGTTGCGGTCCTCTACCTGCCGTATCTCGGCGCCGGCACGAAAGTGTTCGGCTTTCTCGGCCAATACGTCACCGAAGAAGGTCTCGACCAGGGCTCGGGCATTTTCCTCTGGCTCGTCCTCGGCGCCGTGCTGCCGCTCCCGAGCAACGCCTTCACGTACTACTTCCCGGCCGCCGCCGTGATCATGATCGCGTTGGCCTTCGTTCTGGTCATGCGCGAGCGCAAGCCCGGCGCCGATCTGTGGGGCGCCATCGTGCTCGCCGTCACGTTCCTGCTCCTGCTCTCGCCGCATTACGCATGGTATTTCGCCTGGCTCGTTCCCTTCCTCTGCTTCTATCCGAGCGTCGCCATCATTTATCTGACCTGCGCGGCCAATGCGCTTTACATCGCGCACTGGCCGCCGAACCTGTCGGACGGGCTGCTGCTCTACGGCGTGTTTTTCCTGATTCTGATCGGCGAGCTCTTGCTCCGCCGCTATCGGAGAAAGGAGGCGCGTCGTGCCGACGCTGTCCCCGCCTAAGGTCGATCCGCAGCGCTATTTCGAGAGCGTCGACAAACCGCGCGGCGATCGCGCGCAACGGCTTCCGGTCTGCGTCTATCTGGAGACCACGAATCGCTGCAATCTGTTGTGCACGACCTGTCCGCGCACCTATGAGGAGCTCGAGCCGCCGGCCGACATGAGTTGGCAGCTGTTCACCTCGATCGTCGATCAGATCCCCGATCTCGCGCGCGCGGTCCTGCACGGCGTCGGCGAGCCGATGCTGGTCAAGAGCCTGCCGAAGATGGTGCGATATCTCAAGGACCGCGGCACCTACGTGCTGTTCAACACCAACGGCACCGTGCTCAACGAGCGGAACGGCCGGGCGCTGATCGAGGCCGGCCTCGACGAGCTTCGCGTCTCGCTCGACGCGGCGAATGCGAAATCCTTTCTCGCGGTGCGCGGCAAGAATTACTTCGGCCGCATCCTCAAGAACGTCCGTGCGTTCCGCGATCTGCAGAAGCGCGAAGGCAAGGAGCGGCCGCGGGTCTCGGCCTGGCTCACCGGATTGCGCGAGACGGTCGCCGAGCTGCCGGCGTTCGTGAAGGTCGCCGCCGAGATCGGCGTCAAGGAAGTCTATCTGCAGCGCCTGGTGTTCTTCGACAAGGACGCGATCGGCCTCGCGCGGCCCGACCAAGCCCTCTACGAGCAACTGACCCAGGAAGAGTCGGGCTATCTCGAAGCGGCGACCGCGCTCGCGCGCTCCTACGGCATGACGTTTTCTGCTTCCGGGGCTGCTTCGGAGCCGGGGATTAGCCTCAAGCGCCACGACGACGATGGCTCGCCGTGGTCGCTGTGCCGGCGGCCCTGGACCGTGATGTATTTCACCGCCAATGGCCGCGCGCTGCCGTGCTGCATCGCGCCGTTCTCGCAACGGGGCTATGAAAACTACACGCTGGGAGACGCCACCCAGCAGTCGCTGCGCGAGATCTGGAATGGGCCGGCCTACCGCTCGTTCCGCGAGGCGCTGTTGTCCGACAAGCCGGCGGCGGCCTGCGCCAGCTGCGGCCTGCGCTGGAGCCTCTGAGCATGACCGTTGCCGCCGATACGGATCGCGTCGTCCGGCGCCAAGCCGGGGAGGGGACCGTCGCGGTCGTCGTCCCGACGCTGAACGAGGAAGCCTCGATCGGCGAGGTCGTGCGCCGCCTGCCGCGCGACCTCGTGCGCCGCGTCATCGTGGCCGACGGCGGCAGCAGCGATGCCACCGCGCTACGCGCCAAAAATGCCGGCGCCGATGTCATCGATGCCGGGCGCGGCTACGGCCGGGCGTGCCTGGCCGCGACCATGGCGGCGGAGGATGCCGACATCTTGGTGTTCATGGATGGCGATGGCGCCGACGATGTTGGGAGCATCGCTGCGCTGGTCGAGCCGATCCGCTCCGGTCGCTGCGATTTCGTCATCGGCTCGCGGGCGCGCGGCAAGCGCGAGCCCGGCAGCATCGCATGGCACCAGATCGCGGCCGGTCGCATCGCCGGCTTCGGCATGCGTCTCCTCTACGGCGTGCGCTACACCGACATGTGCGCCTTCCGGGCGATCCGCCGCGACGTCCTGCTCGGCCTCGGCATGCGCGAGCTGACCTACGGCTGGAACATCGAGATGCAGATGCGCGCCGCGCGCGCGGGGCTGCGGATTCTGGAAATTCCGGTCGATTATCATCGCCGCAGCGGCGGGACCTCGAAGGTGGCGGGCAGCTTGCGCGGTACGCTGCGCGCCGGCGCCCGCATCGTCGCGACCTTCGTCCGGGTCGCGACGCAGACTGCGCCGCGCGAAAGCCGTGCGAACGGTTGGCGCAAGGCGTCGGGCGCACTGTTGCTGGGCCTCTTCATTCTGCTCGCCCCAGCCCTGGCGCAGGCGCGCGACCTTGTCGTCTATGGTGAGCCGACGCTGGAAAGGGCGCTCAAATCCGTCGGCCAGCTGTGGCAGGCGCGGAGCGGCACCCGCGTCAACGTCTTCGTCGCGCCCTCGGACCTCTCCTTTGCGCAGATCGACCGCGGCGCGCGCTGCGACGTGATCTTCGCGCTCGCCGGTGCCGTCACCGACGAGGCCGCGCGGAGGAAGACCATCGGCGCCGGCACGCTGCGCCGCGTGTTGCGCAATGGTCTGGTTCTGGTCGGCAACCGCGACGCCGGGCCGGCCAATGCCAGTCCGGCCGACCTGTCCAGGCTGATGGCCGGCAAGAAGCTGGCGATCTCCAATCCCGACCGCGACATCGCCGGCACCTATGCGGTCGATATCTTGCGCAAGCTCGGGATCGTCGCCGACGACAACAATAGGGACGTCGCCGTGGCGGAAAGCTCCGCCGGCGTGGTAAGCTTGCTCGCGACCGGCAAGGCGCGGCTCGGCATCGTCTATGCGACCGACGCGGCGGGGCAGCCCGGCTTCAAGCTGGCCGTGCCGCTCACGGAGCTGGGTCATCCCGGCCGCGCCGACGCCCACGAGATCGAGGAGTGAACGCAATGACCGACAGCATTCACGAGTCGAAGCGGCTCCTCCGCGCCGGCGCCGGCGTCCGCCAGGTCGAGCGCCGGCTGTTCCTGCGGCAGGGGCTGAGCCTCGGGGCGCTCACCCTGCTGACCGGCTGCGACGTCACCGACACCAGTGCCGTGCAGTCCGTGCTCAACGGCATCTCGGCGTGGAACGACCGCGCGCAGGCCGCGCTGTTCAATTCCCGGCGCCTGATGCCGACCTATCCGGAGAGCGCGGCGGTCAAGGACTTCCGCTGGAACGCCTATTTCGGCCAGAATCAAATTCCGAAGATCGACGGCGCGAGCTTCAAGCTCAATCTCTCGGGCCTGATCGACAGCCGCAGGCCTTGGACGCTCGAAGAGCTCTACGCGCTGCCGCAGGAGCCGCAGGTCACGCGCCACGTCCGCGTCGAGGGCTGGAGCATGATCGGCAAATGGACCGGCGTGCCGTTCCGCACCTTCCTGACGCGCATCGGCGCCGACATGACTGCCAAATATGTCGGCTTCGAATGCGCCGACGGCTATTATTCCTCGATCGACATGGCCTCGGCGCTGCATCCGCAGACTTTGCTCACGTTCAAGATTTCGGACGAGATCTTGGCGCCGAAATACGGCTATCCGCTCAAGCTGCGCGTCGCCACCAAGCTCGGATTCAAGAATCCGAAGTGGATCACCGCGATGTACGTGACCAATCGCTTCCCGGGCGGGTTCTGGGAGGACCGGGGTTACAACTGGTTCGCGGGAGTGTGACGCGGGGCGTCGTTGTCGTCGCCGGGCCTCCGCACACCTTGCCGCCGACTCCGACCCTCCCCACATAAGGGGTGATAAAAATCCACAAAGGAATCGGTGATGCATAAATTTCATGTTGGGCAATTTGTCGAGCTTATTCCAAGGGTCCTTCGTCAATCCGCCAAAGGCGCTTATGAGATAACGCGCCTGGTTCCGGAAAACGAGGACGATCCGCAGTACCGCATCAAGAGCAAAGACGAGCGCCACGAGAGGGTCGTTCCCGAGAGCGAGCTGACGCTCTCGATGCAGCCCAGTTCCGTCTTCTCCTAGACGTTTGGCGGCCGCCTCATGGCGGCCTCCACACGCGCGAGCTGATGACAGGCGGCAATCTGGTCTTGGCTCGCGTCCTGCGAGCCGTCATCGCGCGGTTTCCGAGCTCACCACGACATCGATTGTCATGCCGAGATAGCTGTCGGGCGTGCCGACAAAGCTGCCGGCAATGGGGACTGCCTGAGTGATGTCACGGGTGACGGCAACGCGTATCAAGTCGCCACCACTGACGGTCCCGTTCGTTGGATCATAGGCAATCCAGCCGGTGCCTGGCAGATAGATGTCAGCCCATGCGTGGGTCGTCCCGGCACCTATTGAAGCCGTGGAGGTACCGCCGGCGGCAGGATTATAGAGATAGCCCGTCACGACACGTGCTCCGAAGCCAAGGCTGCGGGCCGCTTCGATCAGCAGGACGGCAAGGTCGCGGCACGAGCCGCAGCCGCGGTTGAGCGTCTCTACCGGGGTCTGCGTCCCCTCGATTTCCCGGCTCTGGTATGAGATCCATGCCCTGACCCCGGCATTCAGGTCCGCCAGCAGCGCCAACGTATCGGTCGGATTGCTGCGGACAAAGCCGCGCGCCCACGACCCGAGCCGATCGCTGGGATCGGGGTAGTGGCGCTCGAGCATCCGACCCAGGTCGATGCGATCGTCCGCGGAATAGATGAACGGATAGCTTGCCGCCGCCGGAGTGATCTGAAATGCCGGGCGCTTCACGACATATGTCTCCAGCTGGAGACTGCTCTCGATCCGCAGCTCGGCCGAAGGCTCGGTGAACGACGCGATGGCAATCGAATTGCCGAACACGTCGTGCATCCAACGCACCGTTGCCGGCGGTGAGAGATTCAAATTGGTCTGAATGAGGCGAAGATCGTGGCTGTCCCGCGGGCGCAGCATCAGCCGATGATCCCCGAGCCGAACCGGGCGACGGTAGCGGTAGATCGTCGTATGCCGCACGTTGAGAATGGTCAACGCAAGCTGCTCCACAGTGAATTGCCGAGCATTTCGTCGACGAGAACCGCCGTCATGTCAGCACATTCGCTGGCCTGCATGGATCGGACTGTGTCGTTCCAGTTGGAGCGCGCTACGTCACGCCGGCGTGCCTCAAGCAAGCTCTTGTTCGTCGAGAGCCCTACGAGTGACCGTCCGGCTCGTTCGTCTCCGACTTGGATGCGGGCTTTGCCGCAGATATTTGCTGGGCTGCCGTGTCTTTGTCCTGCGCGGTCTGGAGGTCCGCAGGATCGATGGTGACCATCTCGACCGAGGATGCGTGACGAGATGGCGACGGCACGAAGATCATGGTCGAAACGCGGCGGTAGACGGGGAACGAGATCCCCTCGATCAGCTCTTCGTCCGTCACGACGCGGTAGTCTCCAGGCGGCAATACCCGATCGACTCCCTTGAGCAGGAAGGGTCGGCTGAAGACGACGGACTTGTTGTGTGTGCGCGTGATCATGGGAGCGGGCTGGCAGCGCGCCGAGCAAGCGGATAGTCGGCGCTCTCGTACAAGCGACGTATTTCGTCGCCCTGGAACCTCTCCTCATCGACTTCGAGATACGTCCCAACAAGAAGCTGCGGGGGAAGCTCCTCGATGGCGAAACGGATGGCGTCCGCCGCGCGCGCAAATCGTCTATATCCAAGCGGTTGACGCCGGGATTTCCGGTTCCTGGTGGAGAACAATTCCGCTTCGGTTCTGTAATCGAACAGCGCCGCCTCGGTGGCGTAATCAACAGTATCCATTTTCTACGACCTGCGTGGAATGACCATCATCCAAACTACAAATGCAATGTAAGATCAAAACGCGGAAAAACCAGTCCCTGCCGAGTGAAATATTTTGAAATTACTTTGAACTTACTGTCGCATGCCGTGGACGTTTAGGGCCAAATGCACTACCGTCATACATCGTCAGCATTGGGGACTCCCGACGCGCGCGCGAGCGGGCTTCCGTTTCCGTCGAGGGGCCACGGCCTTTGTTTGTCCCGCCTACCGTCGGTCCGCATCTGCTGGCGCCTTTGATCGTGGGGATACGCGGGCCCGCGAACGAGCGATGCATCGGCCGGAATCGCGTGCCTCGGTACAACCTCGAAATGGGAAAGCAGTCATTGATGGCCCGCATCGACTCCCATGAGATCAGGTTTCAGTGTCCGAAATGCGGGCACGAGCTCAAACAAACAATCAGGCGGCTCAAGGCGAACGAGCACATGACGTGTCCGGGGTGCAGTATAGGAATCAATATCGACACCGATAGGCTAGCCAAGGCCACGGAGGAAATTCAGAAAGCGATCGAGAAAATGCCGCCGGAGATCACCATCAAGTTTTTCCGCTAGGGAGCGTGCGAGATGGCAAAGCGCGCATGTCCGGGGAAAATCAGTTGGCACTACGGCCGCACCGAAATAATTGCTGATGGCGTTATACATGCGACGGGTATCTTTCTGGGGTTCATCGGCGCGATTGCGATCGCGACAATTGCGGTCAAGGTACCGTCGATCGAGATAGCGTCTATCGTTGTCTACATCTTCGGCTTGGTCACGATGCTCGTCCTCTCAGCCGCTTACAATATGTGGCCGATCTCGCCCACCAAGTGGGTTCTGCGTCGCTTCGATCACTCTGCGATCTATTTATTGATCGCCGGAACTTACGCGCCATTCCTGGCGCAGATGAAGAGCGGCATTGTTTCGGTAGGTCTCAGCATCGGCATCTGGCTGAGCGCGGCGATCGGGATGATTTTGAAGCTGGCGCTTCCCGGGCGCTTCGACCGCCTGGCCATTGTTCTTTACCTTCTGCTCGGTTGGAGCGGTGTCGTAGCCTACGAGACGATCGCATCGGTCGTCCCGAGCTTGAGCCTGTGGCTTCTGGTGATTGGCGGCATTCTCTACTCGATAGGCACGCTCTTTCATGCCTGGCGGCGCCTGCCCTTTCATAACGCGATCTGGCACGGTTTTGTGCTGCTCGCGGCAAGCTGCCACTACTTGGCGGTTCTCACTTGCTTGGCGTGGAGATAGCCGGCTGGGGCGCGCGCCTCGCGACTGCTCGCTGATGAACGACATTGCACCGGCCCGAAGCAGAGGCGTCGGCGCCATCTCGGGCCACGATTGCTTGGAAGAATTGACTAGGTGTCAAGGCATCACGGGTGTATACTTGTTTCATCATCGGCACGCGAAAAGTCGACAACACGAACTCCAGGCGTCGATGGCCGAGAGACAATTGCGCTCCCGCCTGCAGCGAGGAAAGCGCCGTGCCCAAAGCACCTGAATTGTTGAAGGCATCAAGATATCGCCGCACCGCAGCCGCTTGTGGCACTTTTGCCGCCAACGCCGTTTCACCGGCGGATCGCGCGCTTCTGCTGCGGATGCAGCGGTCGTGGCTCGAGCGCGCTCACCATGAAGACTGGCTTGATGGGCTGCCCCCGACCACGCCGACCACGCCGACGAGGTCGAATGCGCTTGCGGTTCCGCGACGGTCCTGATCCAGACCATGGCGCTGAGTTTTCCAAATCGCAGCCGCTCATATGACGCGACGCGGCGCGCTGTGCGGTTTTGGGGGCACGATAGCGCGATGGAGGCTTCATTTTTCGTGACCGAAGATGCGTTGAAGCGAGTTCAGCCCGACATGCGGTTCGACGAGGTTGGATTGCTCAGCGCCTTTGATGCAAATTGCGACTTGATCTACGCGACCGCCGCCAGGGTTTATGCGCGTGGTCGGAGGGGCTCGTACGATCTGGTCGGCGCCGATTTCTGAAAGCACACGCCGACTTCGTTAACGCCGCTCCCTGCAGGGGGAAGCCGGCCATCGAGGCATCGGCATCCGTACTCAAAAGAAATTGGTGAAGTTGAAGACCCAAAGGAACACTAAAAAAAGCGCGAGCACGACACCACCAAATGCGTGCAGTCCAAAAGGACCCACCAGTGTCCTTGAAATAGCCGACGGTTCCATTGCGACCTGCCCCAGGAATTGTTCAAGACGACTCTGAGCGAAGCACCCTTGCCCAATATGGCCTTGAACGCAATGTAAATCGCAACTCACCGACCCACCGCGACCGTTCGATGAGCCTCGTCAGGTTCGATCATCGCTTTGTTTTCCTTGATCGAAATCAGTGAGTGCCACGAGGAACGCAATCCATGCGTCGTCCTTCCCGTCAATATTGCCCTGGCGGATCGCTCTGGCGCGCGATGCCCGCCATTTTGCCTCCTCGTTGGGGAGCGCTTGGCGGACCACAATGTCCGCAACGCCGTCCCATAGCGGCACGCAATCGGTCGCCAACACCATGAGATCGTCGCGAAAGCTGCGGTCGCGCGCCCGAAGCTCGGCGGCGGCGGCGCTTTCTGCATGGAAGGCTGCGATCCCCCGGCCTTTGATGGCGGCCACGTAAATCGTCATGATTTTGGACCTATCAGAGCGAACGGCGGGTTGATGATTGGCCGAAAACGCTCGCCTGAGCTCCAGCTCTTATGGCGGTTCAGCATGACAACACAGAGCTGGCCTGTAGCAAGCGATTTCGGCGGCAGATCGACATAATCATCGACATTTGCGCTAAAAGAGCGCACGATATTACCGACCGAAACGCCAGCTCAAAGCGGCCGGCCTCCATTCGACTTATCGACCGGAACCCATCCGGGTTCCGTTGCCCTCGCTCCGAACGATGTCGGGCGAAAGGAACTGCCATGCAATTGCCTAAGATACTGGAAGGAGAGTCGGTCACCCGACTCTTGCAAGGAGCTGTCGTGGGCGCTCTCGCGACGGTAGTGATCGGCTTCAGTTGGGGTGGGTGGACGCGGGAAAGTACGTCGAAAGAAATGTCGGAGAAAAAAGTGAGTGCCGCCCTCGTCGCGGTTCTTGCGCCGATGTGCGCTGACAAATTCCGACAGGGCACCGATGGCGCGGTGAACATGGCCGAGTTCAAAAAAGTCAATTCCTGGATGCAGGACTCCTACATTCAGAAGGGGGGCTGGGCGACATTCCCCGGCATGGACTCACCCGACCTCGCGGTCGCCCGAGCATGTGCCAGTTTGCTCGCTGCTTTGTAATAGGCGCGGCGGCGGGCCCCGCCGCCTTTGCGCAACCCGTTCGAGCGTCGCTGACGCCGGTTATTAATGACGTTTGGTTCCCGACGTCAGTCGCAGGAAGGATCGAGCCATGCGCATCTACATTTTCAAGTCCGAGACGAGGAGTAATTTGCTCGCTTTCGCGGGCGATCTGATGGGGAGCAAGCTCCCGGAGAACCATGGTCCCTGGACCGCGACCGGGGCGATCGGGCCGGACAAGGCGCCGCCCCACAACTTTTCACGCGATGCGATCCAAAGCGCGATCGATGCTGAAGGATTTCAGCTCTGGCGCCGGAGCAAGAAGGTCGAAGCCTGAATCCGGTCCCCTTGGCATACACTTCCGACCGCCACGGATGATGGTTCCTCACCCATCCGGCAAACCCGGATTTGAGGATGCTCCGTATCCGCGGATTTTCTCTTGGCTCTTTCAGCTTTGTTAGCCGTCAGAACCGCCGAGTTTTCGAGCCGTTCCAGCTCGACCGCCGCGGCACTCGGCGTTTGAGCAATATTGACCCGTCGCCGCGTCGCTCGTACAAGTGGCGTACCAAGTTTTCGGTCTGCCTTGCTAAGCTCCCGCTTTTGGGCCGCTCTCAAGTCATCTCCCAAAACTCGGATCATCTGGCATCGTGCGATACACGCCCGATCGGCCTAGACGGGCACACAAGGCAAGGAGTTCAAGATGGCGACAGGAACCGTGAAGTGGTTCAATCCGACCAAGGGCTACGGATTCATTCAACCTCAGGGGGGCGGCAAAGACGTGTTCGTCCATATTTCCGCCGTCGAGCGAGCGGGACTGAGCACCCTCAATGAAGGGCAGATCGTTCAATATGAAATCGTCAGCAATCGCGGCAAGGAATCTGCAGACAACCTCAAAGTCGGTTGACCGGTCCAACCGATTTGAACCGCCGCGCTCGCGCGCGGCGGTTCGCCGCATTGATCGGAGGCGCTGTCATGACCCGAGGCCGGGAGAACGACCATGACAGGAACTCCCGACAAAACGGTCATCCTGCATTGGGATGAATGCCGGGCCTCATGGGCGGAATTGTCCTGGCGCGAATGGGTTCGGTTCCGGGGATTCGGCAAGGAAGGCCTCAGTTTGCTCGCTGGCGCGGAGGCCGGCGAGCATTACTTCCTCGTCTGTGTTCTCGGAGATGGCGGCGAGCTCGCCAACGTGATTCCGCATCGATACGTCTTATCAACCGACGGACGGCTGGTTCACGGTTTCGACGGACTTGGAGTGGCGGAGCGCGAAGAATATTACCGGATCCAAGTACTCGTGCTACCGACGATCGAGGACTCGGAGCGTTACAATGAGCTCGGCGCGCGCGGGTTCACGGTCAACCTGCCCCCAGTGCATACCGTGCAGTCCCTGCTGAGGGCGATGCCCGGTCTTGCAGGTGCGGAGCATAGCGCCGCATGCTGGCACTTTCTTTCCGCTATCGGCGTTTGCCGATCGAGCACGCGGGCCAATTAATTGTCCGGCCGCGGCGGATCAGTCAGAGCTTGTTAAGCGCGAGCCGGTAGAGCTTGCAGACGACGTCCTTCAGCCGCACGCGACCCGCGCCTTGACCGACAAAGGCCGCGGTATGGTCGGTGATGCAGGAGCAGAAGAAAGCAGCAGAATGAACCAAGGAAACAGGCATATGAAAAAGGCCATACCGGAGTCCATGTTCTCCGATCGCGACCAGGGTCGACTTACCGCGCTCAACAGCTGGGTGCTCGACAACAGCGTGACGGAAATCGTCATGAAGGAGCGGCAATTCTGGAATTTCGCCTTCCTTCAACCGCTCGCCGAGAAGCCTTGGACGACGTTCATGGGTCGCCCGGTCTACGTCCCTGACATGCCCGAACACGCGCAGAGGTGTCTTGGCCTGTTCGATCCACGCAGTGAGCCCAAAGAGACCCTTCCTCGAGCGCCGGGCTTCTGAGGCCGGCCTACCGAAGACACCAAAGCGTTACTTCCCGCCGCTCGCCCGCTGAGCTAGGGATAGGGTCATGTCCATGGAAAAAATGGTTTTGCTTTTCGCACTTATTTCTTTCATCACGATCGCCAGCGAACTAGCGCTTCGAGCTCGCAAGGGTCGAGGAACCGCGGTTGTTTCAGGGACGCAATGAAAGCTAAAGCCGCGGCGCCTGCATGGTCGGAAATCGACCTCGGCGACCTCAAGCAGGGTTTCCGGGAAAACCTGTCGGTAGCCGACATCGCGGGCTATCTTCTGAGAACTGAACAGGAAGTGCAGCAAAAGGCGCAAGAATTGGGGATGAAGTTGGCGCCTCTATAGATCACCGCTCCCGATCGGCCGCACATCGTCGGTCGACCCACGTGATCTCACCCGTCTCCTTGTCGACTGAATTCGATTTGGTCGGGTGAGAGTCGGCCGGTGTCTGTGGTTCACTCTTGCCAAATGGACTCGGCCTGCCTTCGTGGTTGGTGTTGCATACGAAACCTGAGGAGAACAACAAAATGGCGACGCGACAAGTTAACAAGACGATAACTGTGAGACCCGAACCGGAAGAAGCTGTGCAGGAGCTGCCGACGCAGCGCAAGGTGCCTGACATCGGCCGATTTCGCCTCCAAGTGGATCGACAAACAAAGGGGTCGTACCCGACGCTCGAAGCCGCCGAAGAGGCCGGAACGGCAATCAAGAAGAAACATCCCGTCGTTCAGGTGGCGGTGTACGACCTGGCAGAAAGCCTGAACAAGATCATCGAGCTGCCGCAGGGGTAATGGACCCGCGGACTGTTGATGGGCGCTTGTGCTTTTCAACGGTGCTTGGCGGGCAGTTTTTTGCCGCCACCCCCGCGTGAGCTACCGACATACCACACGGAGTCCGCGCGAATCACTTATGCTGCCTCCGGGCACATGGTTGGGGGCGCAATCCATACGGAGTGCGCCCTGATGGGGACTCAGCACGCACAGGTCGATCCCGTGGAGCGGGATCTGGCCGCCGCTCAGCTTAACGATATCGCACTGGCCAACAAAGACAGGCCCTGGGCCTTCTGGAAGGACGTCGTCCTTCGATGGCATATGGAGGCCGTCGCCCGCGCCCGCGCGGAGGCGTGGGTCCCGGGCATGGGCGGGTCGCAGGACCCGGTGGTCGAGGAGGCGCTCAACCGCTTCTATCGCCATCACATGCGGGTGGCGATCGGTCACCTCAGGGCAGAGAACCTGGAGCTGCGGCGCAAGGTCATCGATGCGCTCGCCTGTGCGCGCTTCTATGCGAGCGGCGCGACCGATGCCGGCGAGCGCGCGCATACCATGCTTGCGGAGCTCGATCCGCGCACGAACGGCGCCGCCGCGAAGGCCGGCCAGTCGCATTAGCGCATGCTCCCTTGGACCGTTCACTGGGCCGGCGCCGTCTTGACCGCACGGCCCTTGCGCGCCGCGCGCCATTCCTCGAACCGTCGAACCACCACGAAAAACGACGGCACGAACAGCACGGCCAGGCAGGTCGAGGCCAGCATGCCGCTGAACACCGCGATGCCGATCGACTTGCGTGCGCTGGCGCCGGCGCCGGTCGCGAGCACCAGCGGCACCACGCCGAGGATGAAGGCGAACGAGGTCATGAGGATGGGGCGGAAGCGGACGCGCGCCGCCTCGACCGCGGCCTCGAGGATCGGCTTGCCGTCGAACACGCGCCGCTCGCGCGCCACTTCCACGATCAGGATGGCATTTTTGGCTGAGAGGGCAATGAGCAGCACGAGACCGATTTGGGTATAGAGGTTGTTGTCGATGCCCAGCCCCTTGAGCGCTGCGACCGGCCCCAACAGCGACAGCGGCACCGCCAGCAGCACCGCGACCGGCATGAACCAGCTCTCGTACTGGCCGGCCAGCACCAGGTACACCAGCAGCATCGCCAGGGCGAAAATGTAGTAGATCTGATTGCCGACGAGCTTCTCCTGATAGGACATGGCGGTCCATTCGAAGCTCGCCCCCGACGGCAGCGACTTCGCGGCCATCTGCTCCATCAGCGTCATCGCCTCGCCGGAGCTGAAGCCGGTGGCCGGCAGCCCCAGCACGGTCGAGGCCGGGTAGAGATTGTAGAGGCTCAGCAGCGACGGCCCCACCGTCGGGGTGATTTTGACCATGGTCCCGAGCGGGATCATGCTGCCTTGCTTGTTGCGGACCGGAAGCAGCTCGATGTCCTCGGGCCGCAGCCGGAATTGCGAGTCCGCCTGCACGTAGACCTGGAACGTGCGGCCGAACTTGTTGAACTGGTCGACATAGCTCGAGCCGAGATAGGCGGCGAGCGTCGAGAACACGTCATCGATCGGGACCTGCAGGGTCTCGGCCTTGGCGCGGTCGACATCGACCTTCATCTGCGGCACGGTCGAGCGGAACGAGCTCGTCACCCGCTGCAATCCGCTTTGGGTCTGGGCATCTCGCACCAGCGTGTTGGTGATGGACTGCAGCTTCACCAGGTCGAAGCTGCCGTCGCGCAGCTCCACCTGCATGGCAAAGCCGCCGGCATTGCCGATGCCCTGGATCGGCGGCGGCGGGAAGACCACGACGCGCGCGTCCTTGATCGCGGCGAATTCCCGGTTGAACGTCTGGAACAGCGACCGCAGGTCCTCACCCTTGCCGCGCAGGCTCCAATCCTTGAGCACGATATAGGCGACCCCGGAATTGGCCAGGGTCGAATTGTTGTCGAGCGCGGAAACGCCGGAGATCGCGATCACCTGGTCGACGCCGGGGATCTTGCCGGCGATCTCGCTGACCTGATCGAGGACGCGCTTGGTGCGTTGGAGCGAAGCGCCGTCCGGCAATTGCACCGTCGCGAGCACGTAGCCCTGGTCCTCGATCGGCAGGAATCCGGTCGGAACCCGCGAAAGGCCATAGCCGGCGGCGCCGATCACGATGAAAGCGATGACGCACATCAGGCCGCTGCGCGCCACCATGTGGCCGATCAGCCTGGAATAGGCGTTTTCGAACCGCCCATAGGCGGCGTTGAAGGCGCGGTAGAAGATATTGCGCTGGTCCGGCGGAATCGGCGGCCGCAGCCACAGCGCGCATTGGGTCGGCTTCAAGGTCGCGGCATTGATGGCGCTGAGCAACGCGGTCGCGGCGATCACCAGCGCGAACTGCGCGAACATCTTGCCGGTCAGGCCGGGAATGAAGGCGGCCGGCAGGAACACCGACATCAGCACCAGCGTGATGCCGATGATCGGGCCGAACAGCTCGTTCATGGCCTGGATCGCCGCTTCCTTGCTCGGCATGCCCCGCTCGATGTGGTGCGCCGCGCCTTCGACCACCACGATGGCGTCGTCCACGACGATGCCGATCGCCAGCACGATGGCGAACAGCGTCGACAGGTTGACGGTGAAGCCGAGCGCGGCCATGCCGGCGAATGCGCCGATGATGGTGACCGGCACGGTGGTGGCCGGCACCAGCATGGCGCGCCAGTCCTGCAGGAACACCAGGATCACGATCAGCACCAGGATCCCGGCCTCGATCAGCGTCTTGTACACCTCGTCGATCGAGGCGCGGACGAAGGTCGTGGTATCGAAGGGGATGGTGTAGGTCAGCCCCGGCGGAAAGGTCTTCGAAGCCTTGGCCATTTGGGCCTTGACCTCGCCGGCGACGGTGAGCGCGTTCGCCTCCAAGGTCTGATAGATGCCCATGCCGGCGGCCGGCTTGCCGTTGAGCGTGAACACCTGGCTGTAGGTCTGGGCCCCGAGCTCGATGCGGGCGACGTCGCGCAGATGCGTCATCTGCCCGTCCTGCGCGGTCTTGACGACGATGTCCTCGAACTGGGCGACCTCGTCGAGGCGGCCCGCAATGTCGAGCGTATACTGGAAGGGCTGCGTCTCCGGCGACGGCGGCATACCGAGCTGGCCGGCGGCGACCTGCTGGTTCTGGCCCTTGAGCGCGTTGACGACGTCTTGCGTGGTGAGCGAGCGGGCCTGCAGCTTGTTGGGGTCGAGCCAAACCCGCATCGAATACTGGCCTGCCCCGAAGACATTGACGTTACCCACGCCGGGCAGGCGCGCGAGCTGGTCCTTGAGATTGATGGTGGCGTAGTTGGCGAGGTAGAGGCTGTCGTAGCGCGAATCCGGCGACGTCAGCGTCGCGAACATCAGCACCGCGGTCGATTTCTGCTGAACCGTCACGCCTTGCGCCTGCACCGCCTGCGGCAGTGAGGCGAGCGCGCTGGAGACCCGGTTCTGGACCAGGATCTGCGCGAAGTTGATGTCCATTCCGATCTTGAACGTCACGGTCAGCGAATAGCTGCCGTCGGACGCGCTGAACGACTGCATGTAGATCATGCCGTCGACACCGTTAACCTGCTGTTCGATGGGTAACGCGACGGTATCGACCACGTTGCGGGCGCTCGCGCCGGGATAGCGCGTCGTCACCGAGATCGTCGGCGGTACCACGTTGGGATATTGCGCCACCGGCAGCGAGAACAGCGCCACGCCGCCGATCACGATCATGAGAACGGCGAGAACGTTGGCGAGAACCGGACGCTCGATGAAAAATTTCGAGATCATGACGCGGTGCTACTTCAGCCCGGCCGGGCCCGCCGCTGCGGGCTCCATCGCTGCGGACTTAGGCGTCTGCAGCTGCGGATCGACCTTCTGACCCGGGATGGCGTCCTGGATGCCGGCCACCACGACGCGCTCGTCCGGCTTCAGCCCGCTCTCGATGACGCGCATCTGGCCGACGGTCTGGCCGAGCTGCACCCGGCGCTGCTCGACGACGTTGTCGGCGTTGAGCGCGAGCACGTAGCGGCCACCCTGATCGCTGCCCACCGCCACCTCCGGCACCAGCAGCGCCGGCTCCGCGCGCCTGGGCACGCGCACCCGGACGAAATAGCCCGGCAGCAAAGCATACTTGGCATTCTCGAAGATGCCGCGCATCTGGAGGACGCCGGTCGACTGATTGACGCTAGGGTCGACGTAGTCGAGCACGCCCTTGTGCGGGTATCCGGTCTCGGTCTGCAGGCCGACCTCGATCGGGACCTTGTTGACGAGCTCGGCGACGGTCACGCCGCGCTCCGCCAGCGTGGCGCGCGCGCGCTGCACGTCGCGTTCGCTCAGGTTGAACCAGACCCAGATCGGGTCGAGCTGGACGATGGTCGCAAGCTGGCTCGGCTGGTCGCCGCCGACCAACTCGCCGACCGAGACCTTGCGCGCGGTCACAACGCCGTCGAACGGCGCTGAAACAGTGGTGTAGCCGAAATTGATCTCGGCGGTCTGGGTGTTGGCCTGGGCTTGCAGCACATTGGCGTGCGCGGTGTCCCGGTTGGTGCGCGCTTTGTCGAGATTGGCCTGGGTCGAGACGTCCTTCGCCTGCAGTTCCTGCTGCCGCGTGAATTCGGCCTCGGCGTTGACCAGCGTGGCCTTGGCACCTTCCTCCGCCGCTTGCGCCTGCTCGAGCTTGACCTTGTAGGGCTGCGGCTCGATCACGAACAACGGCGTGTCTTTCTTCACCGCGGCGCCGTCCTGATACTTGATCTCCTGGACATAGCCTTGCACGCGCGCCACCAGCTTGACGGTATTCACCGCCGCGGTATTGCCCGTCGCCTCCAGATAGGGCGTGACCGTTTGCTGGACGGGCAATTGGACCGTCACCTTTGGCGGCGGCGGCGCGATGAAGCGGTTTTCCTCGCCGCACGCCGCCAGCAAAGCGAGGATGCCGGCGCAGGCGAGAACGGCTGCAGGTCCTCTGCGTTGACCGGCGCGCGCCGCATCATGGGTGGGCCGCTGAGCTTCAACGGCATCCGAGAAACCATCCACAAAAAATCTCATGCTCATGTCTCTCGGTTTCCGCGACGTCTATCGTGACGCTTTGGCCGCGGGTGCCCGCTCCTGCATTTCGGCGTTGAGTTGGAGCCGCTGAATAACCTCTTCACCATAGCGCATGAGCGCTGCCGTCTTCTCGACATCCCGGATCCCCGCGAGCCCGGCCACGCCTTCGCAAAAGGCGAGGATCAGGGCATTGGCCAGATCCGCGGGCTTGGCCTTCGGGTTTTGCGCCAGCATCCTGTCTGCCTCGGCGATCGCGTCCGAGGCGAGGAAATTCGCGTCGGGTTTGCCCCGAACCTGCAGCGCCGCGGTAACCAGGGCTTGCGGCACGCGTGAATTGTCATTGGGCGGGCATTTCAGCGCCGGCTGCCAGCCGGGGTCTCGCTCGGCGAGCGAATAGCCGGCCGGCACCGCCCAGATGATGCCGACGTCGGGCTCCGTTTCGGCGACGCTTTGATCGGACAGGTAGGACGTGATGTTGAGCGCGAACCGTTTCAGCGTCATGCTCTTGGCCTGGTCCGACATCGCGCTCCCGGCGACGATCGGGCAGTAGGCGGCGACGAGATTGTTGACGATATCGGCCATGCCGGCGCCAGGGTGCTGCGCCTTGAATTTCTGGACGAGCGTCGCGTAGGCGACGGAGCGCTGCGCCATTTCGCCGCCGAGGGCGGCGATCAGGCTGGGGTCGAGGTCGGCATTGCCTCCCTGGCCGACATTCGGACAATCGAACCGGCGTGCCGGATCGCTCGCGTAGAGCGGCAACGCCAGCGTCGTGCGCCAGGTCGCCACCAACTCGGGCGTGGCATTGGGCGTGGCCGTGTTCCCGAAGCTGGTGCGCACGTAATTGGTGAGATCGGCAACATCGCCGTCACCGAGGGATCCGGCGAAGCTCGGCATCGCCGGGCTATCGCCGCGTGCCGGGATGCCCTGCAGCACCACCGCGAGAATGTCGAACGGCTTGGCCGCGACCACGGCGGGATTGCCGGCCACCGGCGGGATCGAGCCCGCAATGCCTTGGCCGTTGGTCTGGTGGCAGCTCGCGCAATTGTCCGCGTAAAGCTTCGCCGCCTGCCTTTCGACCTCGGGCGTGAGCTTGCTGGCGACCGGCGCCGGCTTCGGTGGGTCTTTCTCGTTCGGCGCATCGAGAAGGTAGCTGGCCATGGCGTCGAGATCGCTCGGCGTCAGGAAGGAGAGCGAGTCGTGGACGACCTCCTGCATCGGCCCGAGCGAAGTCGAGTTGATGGCGGCGCCCTTCTTGAGAAAAGCGATGAGCTGGGACTTGCCCCAGCGATTGGCCTTGGCAAGAGCTTTGGCGGTGATGTTGGGCGCGTACCATTGGTCGATCTGGGCGCCCTGCAAGCGCTTGCCGGCGATGGTCGCGCCCATGATGTTGCGCGGCGTGTGGCAGTCGCCGCAATGGCCGAGCGCTTCGACCAGATAGGCGCCGCGGTTCCATTGCGCGCTCTTGGTCGCGTCAGGCTCGAAGCCGCGCTCGCGGAAGAACATCAACCGCCACACCAGCATGCCGTAGCGGACGTTGAACGGAAAGCTCAGCTCGCTCTCTCGATTCTGCTGCCTGACCGGCGCAAGACTGCGGAAGTAGATCCACAGCGCCTTGAGATCGTCCTCGCTGATCATGGTGAAGGCGTCGAACGGCATCGCGGGATAGAGATATTTCCCGTCGGCCCGAATGCCGGAGTGAACGGCTTTCCTGAACGCGTCGAAGGTCCACGCGCTGATGCCGGTTTCACTATCCGGGGTGATGTTGGGCGAATAGATCGCACCGAACGGCGTATTCATCTTGAGCCCGCCCGCATAGGGCTTGTCGCGCGCCGACGTGTGGCAAGGCATGCAGTCGGCGGCCTTGGCGAGATAGCTGCCGCGGGCGATCGCGTTCGGATCAGGCGCTGGTTCGTCGGCCGCGGCGGGCCCATTCGCAATCAGCACGGCGGCGGCGAGACAGCTCGCGAGGAAATGTCTGAGATCCATGTTGGTTCGGCTCGCCGGCGTTGGAGCCGTGACGCGTTTGCGGCGTTTGCGACTCGATCTTACGATATCATCCTAGCGTTTTCGCGACGGCTTCGCCCGATTTCTTGGTTAGCTTTTGATTTCGCATCCGCGGTGCCGGCGTGCGCTTCTCGGCTATGCCTGTGAGGGAGCTAATTTCGGTTGAATTTATTGAGCGATTGCAGATAGCAGCCATCAATCCTTTATGTATTCAATGTCATAATGTGGGTCGTCTTGCCGATCCGGAAAATGATCGGACTGAGCGGCGAGAGGATGTCGACGAGGAACCCGGCCATGAACAGGCACAGCTATTTGCTGGTATTGATAGGTGGGCTCGTCGACCCGACCTCGGCATTGCCCATCGTCTCGCCGGCGCTGGCGCAATCCGCCTGCACCACCAACTACTGCATCCGAAGCCAGAGCCTATCGTATCAAACCCCGCCAGGCTGGCCGGCCGTGCCGATCGAGCCCTGCTGCAAGACCGATTGGGGCTCGTTGCCCGGCGGGATCGATTGGCGCAACGGCGCACCGATCATGGTCTGCACCGGCAATGCGGACTACGCCACCACCTTCCCAAACTGCGGGGACCCGAAGAATCTGTCGCAGGCCTTTCCGTTGCATTACGAGAGACCGAAGATCGGTATCGGCGTCGCCTGGCCCAATCCGAAGGACTATCGCTACGAGATGCACGCTATTCCGATCATCGACGGAGCCGATGGCACCTGTGCCCAGTATTCCCATAATCCCGGCAAGGTGACCAATTGGTGGGTGTACGAGCTCAAGGAGCCGAAGCGCGGCACCTACGTGTTCACCGCGGCCTTGAGCTTCCAAAAGGGCGAGAAGGGCTATTACGCGGTGTTGAATAGTTGCAAGCTTGCGCCGCCAGCTTCGGCAGGCGCAGGACAATAGCGTCGAGCCAACAGGAGGCCCCGAATGTTCCCGTCAATTTCATCGCTTGCGGTCGGCGCCACGTTGCTGCTCTCCGTCGCCGACAACGTCCCGAACCTCAATATCGAACCCGGCTGCCGCGCCGCGGCGAAGATGGGCAACAACCTGGACGCATCGCTTCGCCAGTGTCTGGCGGACGAGGACGGCGCCCGTGCCCAGTTGGAAAAGGAATGGACGCAATTTTCAGCGGCGCTTCGCGAGCGCTGTGTTGCGACCACGCGGTCGGGCGGCGACCCCAGCTATGTCGAGGTTCTCGTCTGCCTGCAGATGGGACGCGACGCCGCCCAGATGGAGAAGTCGTCCCCGGGCGGTCGGCAGGGTAATTGAGCCGCGCCGCCCCCGGGTACCGCCGGAACTCGCGTCAAGCGATCTTCCGCTGCGCGGGTTGGGCGCGGCCGATTGCCGGCGGCTCGCAGACCCACGCGTCCTTGGCGAACCATTCGTGCTCGGTCCGACAGAAGGCGCAGTAGGAGCGCGAAAAGAACACCGGGCTGGAGCTAAAGCGCGAAAGATCCGCTTCGACACCCGCGGAAATTTCCCGTCCGGTCACCGGACACCTGATCATGAGCCTGCCCATTTACCGCCTCCTTGGTTATTTTTGTCGTCGCTTGCTACACGCGCCGCCCGAACGAGCCTTTAAGGCGTGGTGATCATATTGAGGCAAACCCGCCTCAAAAGCTTCGGCTGTAGTCGTTGAGTTTGACGCGCTTTCTACGGCGAACCGGTTATCGCCGCGCATCAAGTCCGGGCAGGCAGGCTTCGCCGGAACCCGCCATGGTTCCGCTGATGAAGTTTTGGGCGCCACCATGATCGTCATTACGGCGCGCTATTCGTGGCGCTGAGCGACAGAATGAGACAAATTGTCGACGTATTCGCGACATCCGGCGGTTCGCGGAACGCAATGCTAAGGCTCATGACGCGTTCATCTTGCTGCAGGCAGCTGAATCAAGTACGCAATAAGCGGCCAGCGGTTGTCGCGCTGTGAGCCGCGAGGCCATTGGCGCGGCGGAGCATGTCGCGCGATGACCGTTCAGCATTGGGCGATCATGGCTCGCCTGGTTCGGTCTGGCGCAAAAAAGCGGATCCGTCAGCAAATGGTTTCCAGCGACACCTCAACGCGCGTGGCGACGACCGAGGTCGGACGCGACGCTTCACCGGTCGAGATCAAATCCCGACCATCGCGGCCGGGCAGGTTCGCGCACGGACCGTTTGCCGCCCCGCTGAGGAAGAGCCACCGCGCTTTGGAGCGGCCGCCCTTCCACTGCGTCGCCCTGGTCTTGCAGGGCGGCGGCGCGCTCGGCGCGTTCCAGGCGGGCGTCTATCAGGCCCTGGTCGAGGCCAACCTGCAGCCGGATTGGGTGTCCGGAATTTCCATCGGCGCGATCAACGCGGCTCTGATCGCCGGTAACGCACCGGAGAAGCGGCTCGACAAGCTGCACGCCTTTTGGGACCAGGTCACCGCGCCGCACGTTCCCGACTTTTTCGGATTCGCGGACAATTATTCTGGACTTGCGGATAGCTGGCTGCGCGGCGATTTCGGCCGCGGGTTCCTCAATCGGCTCAACGCAGGAGGCACTCTGCTCAAGGGGGCCGCCGGCTTCTTCACGCCGAGATGGCCGCCGGCTTATCTCTTCCCGCCGGGAACGATCGAGGCCACCAGCTGGTACGACACCGCGCCGTTGCGGAGCACGTTGGAGAAGCTTGTCGACTTCGACCGCATCAATTCCGGCGAGATGCGGTTCAGCGTCGGCTCCGTTAATATTCGCAGCGGCAATTTCGTCTATTTCGACTCGACCACGCATACGATCAGGCCCGAGCACGTGCTGGCAAGCGGGGCGCTGCCGCCCGGCTTTCCGCCGGTCGAGGTCGAAGGCGAGCTTTATTGGGACGGCGGGCTCGTCTCCAATACCCCGCTGCAATGGGTGGTGTCGGGCGACACCCGCCAGGACACGCTCGCATTCCAGGTCGACCTATGGAGCGCACGCGGCGAGGTACCGAGCGACCTCAGCGACGTCCTGGTGCGGCAGAAGGAGATTCAGTATTCAAGCAGGACGCGCGCCAATACCGATCAGTTCAAGGCGATTCAAACCGTCCGCTGCGCCCTGGCGAACATCTTGGAAAAGCTTCCACCGGAGCTTCTCGAGGGCGAAGACGGCGAGATTCTCCGGTCCGTTGCAGATCGCCGAGTCTACAAGATCGTTCACCTGATCTACCGCTCCAAGAACTACGAAGGCCAGTCGAAGGACTACGAATTCTCCCGCATCAGCATGAGGGATCACTGGGAGGCGGGATACAACGACGCCATCCGCACGTTGCGTCATCCGGAGGCGCTGGAGCGGCCCACCGATCGTACCGGCGTCGCCACGTTCGACCTCGCGGTCAATGGCCGGCAATAGTCGAACGCAATAAAGGGCAGAAGGAGCACAGCATGAAGGAAGCAGAGGTCAAGGCGCGCGCATTTGCCATGCCGCTGACGAGCCCGGCCTACCCGCCGGGTCCTTATCGCTTCGTCAATCGAGAGTTCCTGATCATCACCTACCGCACCGACCCGGACAAGCTGCGGGCGGTGGTGCCGGAGCCGCTCGAGCCGGATGAGCCGCTGGTCAAATACGAGTTCATCCGCATGCCGGATTCGACCGGCTTCGGCGACTATACCGAAACCGGACAGGTCATCCCGGTCAAGTTTCGCGGCCGCAAAGGCGGATACACCCACTGCATGTTCTTGAACGACGAGCCGCCGATCGCTGGCGGCCGCGAGCTCTGGGGCTTTCCCAAAAAGCTCGCCAACCCGACGCTGCACGTCGAGATCGACCAATTGGTCGGCACGCTCGATTACGGACCGGTCCGGGTCGCGACCGCCACCATGGGATACAAGCACAAACCCGCCGACCTCGACGCGCTGCGTGCCTCGCTCGCCGCCCCGAATTTCCTGCTCAAGATCATCCCGCACGTGGACGGCAGCCCGAGAATCTGCGAGCTGGTCGAATATTATCTCGAGGACGTCACCCTCAAGGGAGCGTGGACCGGCCCGGCGGCGCTGTCGCTGACCCCGCACGCGCTCGCGCCGGTCGCGGAGCTGCCGGTGCTCGAGGTCGTTTCTGCGGTGCACATGATCTGCGATCTCACGCTCGGCCTCGGCAAGGTCGCCTACGACTACCTTCAGTCATCCTCGTCGGAGCGCAAGCCGGCGCCGTCGCGCGCTCCGGCACGCGCGGGGGTGTCGTGACATGCGGCTCAAGGACAAAGTCGCCATCGTGACCGGCGCCGCCAGCGGCATCGGCAAGCAGATCGCCAAGACCTTCGTGCGGGAGGGCGCCCGCGTCGTGATCGCCGACGTCAACCAAAAAGCCGCCGATGCGACCGCGACCGAGCTCGGCGGCGCCGGCAAGGCGCTCGGCGTCGCCATGGACGTGACCAATGAACAGCAGGTCGATGCCGGAGTCGCGCGGACGGTGCAGCAGTTCGGAAAAGTCGACGTGCTGGTGAGCAATGCCGGCATCCAGATCGTCAATCCGCTCGATCAATTTCCGTTCGCGGACTGGAAAAAGTTGCTGGCCATCCATCTCGACGGCGCGTTCCTGACCACCCGCGCCGTGCTTCGGCACATGTACAAGCAGGGCTCCGGCGGGAGCATCATCTATATGGGGTCGGTGCACTCGAAGGAGGCGTCGGTCCTGAAGGCGCCTTACGTGACCGCCAAGCACGGGCTGATCGGGCTCGCCAAGGTCGTCGCCAAGGAGGGCGCCAAGCACGGCGTGCGCGCCAACGTCATTTGTCCCGGCTTCGTGCGCACCCCGCTGGTCGACAAGCAGATCCCCGAACAGGCGAAGGAGCTCGGGATTTCGGAAGCCGAGGTCATCAAGAACGTCATGCTGAAGGAGACGGTCGACGGCGAGTTCACCACGGTCGAGGACGTCGCCGAAACCGCCCTATTTTTTGCCGCCTTCAACAGCAACGCCTTGACCGGGCAGTCGCTGGTGGTGAGCCACGGCTGGTTCATGCAGTGAGGCTGCGGCGCGGCGCTTCCGTCACGACGTTGCTCGGCGGAGCAACTACTGCGTCGCCGAGCCGCGCCCGAGAATCCGTCCGGCGGAGCGAGCATTGAAGCGTCCGCCATCGACGACCACGTTGCCGTTCACGATTACGTAGGGAATGCCGCTCGGATAGCGGTGCGGTTCCTCGAAGGTCGCTTCATCGCGCACCGTCTCGGGGTCGAACAGCGCCAAGTCGGCGAAGTAGTCCTGGCGGACGAACCCGCGCTGGCGCAGATTGAGCTTTGTCGCCGGCTGCCCGGTCATCTTGGCGACCGCTTCCTCGTGCGAGAACAGCTTGGCGTCGCGCGCGTATTTGCCGAGCACGCGCGGGAACGTACCGTACATGCGCGGATGCGGGCGGCCCGCGTGCGGGCCCGGCCCGTGCGACAACCCCAAGGAATCCGAGCCGATCATCACGTACGGCTGCCGCAGCGCCTTTTGCACATTGTCTTCCGCCTGCGTGAACATCACCATCGACACTGCCGCATCATGCTCGCTCAAAAGGTCGAGCATGGCGTCGGCAGCAGGCTTCCCTCGCTTGGCGGCGAGCTCGGCAAGGCTCAATCCCTCATCGGCCGGACTAGGACAGGTGGCGATCACGATCTCGCCCCATTCCATCGTCCCCTGCGGGGCCTGCCAGCGCCCGTCGGGAGCTGAATGCCGAGCGATGAGGCGTTGGCGGATGGCGGGATCGCGAATGCGCTCGATGGCCTTGGAAATTCCGCCGTCATGCACCCAGTCGGGGAGCAGCGCGCTCATGAAGGTGCTGCTCGCCGCATAGGGATAGACGTCGGCGGTCGCATTGAGCCCGCGCCGGCGCGCGGCGTCGATCATCTCCAGCGCCCGGTCGAACAATGGCCAATTCTCGCGCCCGACCGATTTCAAATGCGCGATCTGCAAGGGCACTTCGCCTTCCTCGGAAATCCGCACCGCTTCGGAGACCGACTCCAGCAGGGTGTGAGCCTCGCCGCGCATATGGGTGAAATACTGACCGCCGCGGCCCGCCATCGACCGGCACAAGGCGATCAGCTCTTCGGTCTTGGCGAAGGCGCTCGGCGCGTAGACCAGCCCCGATGATAGCCCGAATGCTCCGGCCGTCATGGCCTCCGCCAACAGCGCCTTCATCGTCTCGAGCTCGGCCGGGGAGGGGGCGCGGTTCGCTCCGCCCATGGCCGCGTAGCGGATCGGCCCATGCCCGACGAAATGCACGACATTGATGGACGGGTGCGCCTGCTCGAGCGCATCGAGGTACTGATCGAAGGTGCTCCAGCGCACGTTGAGCGTGGCGCCGAGCGAATTCGCCGCGATCTCGACCTGATGGCGGCTTTCCGCAGTCACGGGCGCCGGAGAAAAGCTGCACATCCCGATGACTTCCGTGGTCACGCCCTGACGGATCTTGGATTCGGCCGACGGGCACTGCTCGTAGAAGAAGTCCGAATGCGAATGGATGTCGATGAATCCGGGCGCCACGACCAGATTGGTCGCGTCGATGATGCGCTCGGCATTGTCCGGGAGCCCCGCCGCGACCGCAACGATCCGGTCTCCGGCGATCGCCACATCGGCCCGGTCGCGGACTGCGCCCGAGCCGTCGATGACCGTGCCGTTCTTGATGAGCAGCGACCAAGCCATGCGAACCTCCGTCAGACGCCGCCCGGCCGCGGACCGGAATCCGCTTCCGAGAAATGCGCGTGCACCACGCGCCAGTTGCCGCCTTCCTTATGGAAGACCATGGTCGAGCGGGTGACGAACTTGTCGCCCTGATAGTGGATGTCCCGCGGCGGCCGGTCCTTGCCGACCCAGTGCCGGTGCGAATCGCGATGGCACCAGATCACGGCCATTTCGTCGGTGATCACGCCGCCGATGTCGAACGGCGTCCAATAGGAGCCCTTGACATTCTGCTTGTAGAACGCCCACAGCCGGCGCCAGTGATCGCCGCCGTTATAGGTGTGGCCGTTGAGATTGAAGAACGTCGCCTCGGGCCGCTCGCTCCAGATCGGCTTCAACTGCTCCCAATCGAATTGTCCGTTGGCCTCGATATACCGGTCAAGCAGTTGCAGGAGCTTTTTTTGATCGCTTTCGGAGCCGCCAATGAGCTTTGCTTCGCGCATTCGTAGGTCTCTCTCGATGACTTGGCGTTGTGCCGGGGATAAATGTGCGGACCATATCGAAGTGGCCGGGCATCCCTCGCGTGGCGGGCGCCGCCGCGGCAAGATCGCGGCGCTCGACCGCTGCCACTACGGACGGACGCGACCCGAAGTCGGCCCGTACCGCGCGCGACGGAGCCGGCCACAAGCGCGCGTCAGTTTCCGACCGCCTTTCTAAAGTTCCATCCTACGGTCGGTAGACTGGATTTCCCGGTTGCCGAAGTTTCGATTGCGAAGTCGAGCTTGCCGGGATTGAGCAGGTTATACGGGTCCATCGAAGCCTTGAAGGCAACATCACGCTCATCAATCTGCTTGATGCCAACTTCACGCACGCCGGTCGCATGATTATTCGCGACGCTGACGCCCTCCGCCTGCAGTACCTCGACGAGACCAGCCATCTGCTCGGTGCTCTCGAAGACGATAAAAGGCGAACCCATGGCAACGATCTCGCCTTGGCTCCACATCATTTCAAGCCGCATGGGCATCTGGCCGGCGAAACGGCCGTGAACCCGGTCGATTGCCTCGAACAGACGTTCGCTTGGAAATAGACCCTGAAGTGCGGTGTATTTGGGGTTCGTTTTTTGGACTTGCAGAAGCCCATGCCCGAAAGCGAACTCATAGAGGGGGAGTCCGTACGACCCTTCGCCTTCCTTGTGTCTCGCAACGATCTTCCCTCCGAATTCTACCACCATGTCGGCAAAGGCCTCACTGGTGGCCTCGGTAACCATGCAATTCGCCATTGAATGCCGTTCCGGGACGATGCTTGCAAACTCTCGCATCAATCGCGGAATCGGCCATTCCTGCAGCGAAACGAGCTTTTTCACGATGCTCACCTCACGGGTGAGCGCGATGCCGAATCGGGCCGCTTGCATGTAATCGGGGAAGGCAACGATCGCTTCGATCCACGTCCAAGCCGGATTCGCCGGCATCTCGATCTCGGTGATAATCGCATTGGTGCCGTAGGCGTGATGCGGCAGGGCTACGTCCCGGCCGCGCAACTCGATTGTTCGCGGCTCCTCTTCCGCGCTCACGACCTCCATTGCGGTGATATTGCCGCGGTCACGTAGCATGCCCCACATGCAGCTCCCCATGCCCCCGCTTCCGCCCGCGACGAAGCCAGCGATCGTGGCGTGCGACCGCGTCGACGGATGAAGGCGCAACTCCCAACCACTTGCGCGGGACACCGCGTCGACCTCACTCATCAGAGTGCCGGCGAGCGCGCGGATACGGCCGTCGCGTGCCCAGAGAACGCCTGAAATTTGGGTCATGTCGAGAAGTATGCCCCCGTGCAGCGGCACGGACTGCCCGTAGTTCGCGGTACCTCCACCGCGCGGCGTCATGGGGATCCTTCGGCGGACGGCTGCCTGCACGACTGCGATCAATTCGGCCTTGTTACGCGGCGAGACGACAATATCAGCCGACTTTCCGGCGAGTGCCTGACGCAACAGTGGACTGATCGCGAAACGGTCGCGGCTCTTCTTCCGTATCGTCATGGGGTCCAATGAATGGGGAATATCGCCGAGGTCGCGACACAGTTCATCTAGGGCGTACATCCGACCTCCTTCGATCGCGTCTCCGGCATCACCGGTGCGTCGCCGGCGAGGCTATTCGTTCTCGATGTGGCATCGCGAGATCGAAGTTTGCAATCGAGCATACGCAGTTGCTATTCGTATCTCAACCACGGTTGAAATCCGTGCGCGACGTGATCCGTTCGAGTGGATAACGCGCGACTTCCTCAATCAACGTGATGAGCCGGTTGGCTGCCTTGTCGACGAGTTGCCGTCCGCGCGCCGCATCGGCCGCGGCCGCATTGCCACAGGCGCCGGATGTTTGCAGATCCTGCGTTTGCCAGCCAAAGCCGACGGCCCCCTCAGGCGTCAGGATCGAATTCGATCTTGCCAACTCGACCGACAGCGGAATGAAATTCTCCGCGCGACTCATATCAACAAGGTCAGGATGGAGGTGGAGCATGATGCTCGTCTCCACCTCTCCTCCGTGAATCCCGAAGTTCAACTCGTCAGGGTCGAAGAGGTCGCTCGCTTCCGTCAGCCGAAACCACGAGCTGCCGACGGCGAACATGTTCAGTTTGACGCGCAGTTCACGGCAAACGATGTCCATCACTTGGGGGTTCCCGCCGTGCGAGTTGAAGAAGATGATCTTTCGTCCGCCCGCTCTGAACACGCTTTCGCCGACCTCGAACCAGACCCTCGCGAGCGTTTCGTATGAAAGGGTCAAGGTGCCGGGAAACGCCAGATGCTCATTCGACTTCCCGATCGGCAGTGCCGGCAGTACCAGCACCGGAAAGTCGGCGGGCGCGAGCTCGACTGCCCGTGCAATGATGCCGGCATTGATCGCAGCATCGACGCGCACGGGCAGATGCGGCCCATGCTGTTCGACGGCACCGACCGGGACGACCGTCACGACGCGGCTCATATCGAGCTCGGCGAACTCGCGCGTCGTAAAATCCCACCACCAAGGTGACTTCACTGGCTTAGTCCACGCGCACGCCTGTTTTTGTGATCACGCCTTGCCATTTGGCTGCCTCTTCCTTGATGAAGGCGCGCGCCTCTGCCGGTGTGCCAGCTACCGGCTCGGCGCCCAGTTCGGCCATTCGCGGGCGGAAGTCCGGCGTGTCCACGATCCGCTTCATTGCCGCCCCCAGGGCGTTGGTGATGCTCTGCGGAGTGCCAGCGGGCCCCGCCACCATGATCCAGGACGACGCTTCATATCCCGGGACGCCGGCTTCGCTGATGGTGGGGAGTTCCGGGATCAGCGGTGAGCGAACCGCGGTGCTGATACCGAGCGCGCGGACCCGGCCGTCCCGGATCACCGGCAGGAACGACGTCAGGTTGTCGATCACCATCTGAGTTCGTCCGGCTATGAGGTCGGTCAACGACAGCACCGCGCCGCTGTAGGAAACGAACTGAATGTCCACGCCGGCCATCGATTTGAAGAGTTCGGCGGAAAGGAACGAGGTCGCGCCAACGCCGGTGGCGCCGTAGTTGAGCTTATTGGGATTGGCTTTGGCATAGGCGATCAGCTCGGTAACGTTTTGCGCCGGAACCGACGGGTTCACGACCAGGACGTTGGGGATGCGGGCAAAGAGCGAGACCGGGTCGAGATCGCGGTCCGGATCAAACCGCATCTCCCGATAGAGCGCCTTGTTGTAGGACATCAAGCCCGGACCGCCCATGACGAACGTGTATCCATCGTTCGGCGAACTCGCTACCACTGCTCCGCCGACATTGCCGCCTGCGCCTCCACGATTCTCCACGATGAACGACGCATTGAGCTCGCTCGCGAGCCGCTGGCACAACAGGCGCGTCAGGACGTCGGTCGCGCCTCCCGCCGGGAAGGGAACGACGAAGCGGACCAGCCGGGTGGGCCATTCCGCGGCGTGACCTGACGATGAACTCGCCACCAGGGCGGCGGCGATTACGAAAAGAGTGCCGCAAATACGCGCCATTGACCGCCTCATTCTTCAGCCTTCCGTGACCACGAGCACGGCCCCGTGTCGCATCCGAGCGGTGCTGCCTTGCGCTGGCCAATCACGTGAAAAGTCGCCGGCAATGCATTGTGACAAGACTTCGCTTGGACCGTCAAGCGAACCCGCCGTCCGAACGCAAACGCGACACTCGTAGCATCAGCTGATCTTGATGGCGCGACCGAGATATTCGATATCTGCGAGCGGCTGAGCGCCGACGAACGTCAGCGCCAATTCCGAGACGCCGGCGCGTGCGTAGGCGTTGATCCGCTCGCGGCACTGCTCGGCCGTACCCGCGATCGTGAAGGCGTCGACGAAGCGGTCATCGAGAACGTCCTCTACCGGGTCTGCGGCCGCGATCCGATCGACCGCCGCCGCAAGGTCCGCGTCCGGGATCCCGCTGTGGCGGAGCGCTGCTTTCGCCGAGGGGACGTTCTGCGCCAATGTCCAGTACTGTTTCAGCATCGTGGCCAGCGCAACCTTGACCGCGCGGCGCGCCTGCGCGCCGTCGGGACCCGGTGCGCAGGGCACGTATTGAACGACGCTCGCCGGGATCGCGCGGCCGGCTTTGACGGCAGCTTTGTGAACGATCTCCACGGCGTGCGCGGTGAAGTCGGGTGGGCACATGTTCGAGACCACGAGGCCGTCGGCGATTTGTCCGCACAGTTGCAGCGCCTTTTCGCCGCGCGCCGCCATCAGGATCGGCAGGTCGGGGCGCGGCGGCGCGTAACCGAGCTTTACCCCGTCGGTCGAGAACACCGTGCCCGAATAGGTGACTTTCTCGCCGCGCAGCAGGCCGCGCACGATGTGGAAGGTGTCGCGAAGCGCGGCGAGGGGCCGCTTGTTGTCCACGCCGAGCTTCTGGATCGCGGATGCAATTCCCGAACCGATGCCGAGGCTGGCGCGACCCTGCGCCAGCGCGTCGAGAGCTCCGATCTCCATGGCAATCAGGCTCGGATGGCGGTTGTAAGGAGTCCACACGCCGATTCCGATACCAATGCGCTGCGTTGCGACGGCGCATGCGGCCGCAATCGGCAGAACGCCACGCTCGAATGGATTCTCCGCAAACCAGACCGAGGCAAAATGATTGGCTTCCGCGGCCTTGGCCAACTCGATGCAGCGATGAGGATCAATCCCGCCGTGAAGACGCAGGCCGATATTTGGCATCTTGGTTCGTCTCGCTTTGCGCTTCTCGACCGCCAATCATCGCAAATCATCCGACGTCGGCCGAGACATGCAATCGCACTCGCCGGCATGCGATTGGTCCCTACCATACAATTCTCCGGATGTGCGCAAGACTATGCCTGGACAAGGCAGGGCCGCCTGGACACAATCGTTTCTCGTAACATAAGGCGAATTGATGCTGCTCGGCTCCGCCTTCGGCAATTTCGGCCGACGGCTCCGATCGTACAAGGGACGCCCACCGAGGATCTCATGCCGACAGAACCGACGCGCCGGAACGTGCTCGCGCTGATGGGAGCGCTGGCGCCGGCCGCAGCTTTCGGCGCCTATCCGGATCGACCGGTCAAGCTCGTGGTCGCGCTCGCGCCCGGTGGGCCGGCGGACACCGCCGCCCGGGTGTTCGCGCCCTATTTCGCGGAGCAACTCGGCCAGAACGTGGTGATCGAGAACCGCACCGGCGCCTCGAGCGTCATCGGCACCGAGTCGGTGGTGCGGGCGCCGCCCGACGGCTACACGCTCCTGTTCGGGTCGAGCTCGAGCTTCGCGGTCAATCCCGCGGTGATGAAGAACCTGCGCTTCGACGTGCAGAAGGACCTCAAGCTCATCGGTCTGGTCTCCTATACGCCGCACGTGCTGGTGGTTCGCTCCTCGCTGGCGGCGAGCTCGCTCGCCGAGCTGGTCGCGCTCGCCAAGGCGCGGCCGGGCAAGCTCACCTATGCGTCGTCGGGAGCGGGCGGGGCCATCCATCTCGCCAGCGAGTTGTTCAAGCGCGAGGCCGGCATCGACGTCGTCCACGTTCCCTATCGCGGCGGCGGCCCGGCGGTGATGGGCCTGCTCACCGGCGATGTGGACGTCTTCATCAATGATGTGAGCACCACGGTCGAGAACATCCGCGCCGGCAAGCTGCGAGCGCTGGCAATGGCTTGGGCGAAGCGCTCGCCGCTCCTGCCCGAGGTGCCGACCTTCGTGGAGCTCGGGCTTGCGGCGGTGGTGTCCTCCTCGTGGTTCGGGCTCGCCGCGCCGGCCGATACGCCCTCCGATATCGTCGGCCGGCTGGCCGCAGCGATGCCGGAGGTCTTTGCGTCGTCGAGCTACCAGGCGCGGCTCGAAAAGCTCGGCCTGGAGCAGTTCGCCTTGAATCCCGAGCAGTCCGCCGCCTTCATCAAGGCCGAGTTCGACAAATGGGCGGCGGTCGCGAAATCCGCCAATATTCAGGTGGATTAGGCCGCCCGGCTTGTTGTCGCGGTCGCAACGGCGATGGCAATCGTGAGCACGCGGGACCTCGTCCGGCTCGCGACTTTACAAAACTTTACCTGCGCGACACGGGCGGGAAAACGCGAGCCCCTAATTTGCCGCTCGCAGGCAATACCGCCTGAGACCAGGATAGGAGTTCAGGATGGTTGATCAGAACAAACCCAAGTCTTCGGACCCGGATCAAATCCCGTCTCCGAGTTACCGAGGCGGTCGCAGAGGCACGTTCTTGATCGCGTTGCTCGCCGTGGCGCTCGTGGCCGGCCTCACCGGGAGCATGCTGTCCACGGCGTTCGGCCAAGGTTACAGCTGGCATCAGATCAGCAGCAGCGGCATGTTCGGCGGGCCGCTCACTCCGGCACAAATCGAGGATCGGATCGACCGCATGACCAAACACATGGCGATCGAGCTCGACGCAACCCAGGACCAACAGGTCAAGCTCGCGAACATCGCCAAGGCCGCCGTCGGTGATTTGCGGCCGCTACGGGAGAAGGCGCAAGCCGCGCGCACCCAGGCGGTCGCGCTCTTGACCGCGCCCACCGTCGATCGTACTGCAATCGAGCGGCTGCGCGCGGAGCAGATCGGACTTGCGGAAGTTGCGAGCAAACGCATCGCGCAGGCGCTGGCTGATGCCGCCGATGTGCTGAGTCCCGAACAGCGCAGGAAAGTCGCGGACTGGATGGCATTCGGTGGTCCGTGGTCACGCTGGCATCGCGGTTGATCGACACTGGCTGATGGACTCTCGTGGGCGAACGCGTCCTCTTGATCGAAGATGATTCCCGTCTTGCCGGCATGGTCGCCGAGTATCTCGGCAAGGCGGGATTTCACGTGATTCATGCCGAGAACGGGACTCGCGGACTTGCGCTGCATGGGCGAGAGCCGGTGGATGTGGTCATCCTCGACCTGATGCTGCCGGACACCGACGGACTGGAAATCTGTCGGCAGATCCGCGCTCGGTCCAACAGTCCCATCCTGATGCTGACCGCCCGTGGTGACCCGATGGATCGCGTCGTCGGGCTTGAAATGGGTGCGGACGATTACCTGCCGAAACCATTCGAGCCGCGCGAGTTATTGGCTCGGCTGCGCGCGATCTTGCGCCGGAGCCGTGCCGGGCCAAGACCCGACGTGCTGCGCTATGGGCGGCTCGAGATCGACCGAGGATCCCGCGAGGTGCGCCTCGACGGTTCGCCGCGTCCGCTCACCGGCTATCAATTCGCCCTGCTGCTGGCCCTCGCCGAGCATGCAGGTCGCGTCATGTCGCGCGACGCGCTGATGGACGTGGTCAAGGGCGAGCAGATCGAGGCGTTCGACCGGTCGATCGACGTGCACGTCTCCCGCATCCGTGCTGCGATCGAGGATAATCCGAAAAAGCCGCGGCGCATCATCACGGTCCGTGGGACAGGCTACGTGTTCGCCAAAGCCCAGGAATGAGCTGTCGCTCGCACTTTGGAGCGAATGCCGGAGGCAGGCTGTGGGATGAGACGGCTTTATCTTCAAGTATATCTCACGATCGTGGCAAGCTTGCTCCTCGTCGTGCTCACGGCGGCTCTGCTTTGGCATTTCATGGCGGGCGTTCCCCCATTCGGCCAGCCGTTCGAGATTGCCCGCGAACTCATCGCCGAGCTTGTTCCCCCGCCGGATGCGCCTGCACAGGTCCAGCAGCAGGCCATCGACCGGTTGGCGCAGCGCCTTGGAGCGGATCTGGCACTGTTCAGCGCCCACAAAGAGCCATTGGCCGCTGCGGGTCGCCCGCTCCCGGTTCCCGGCCAAAGTGGTCGTGCCGGCGGGTGGCTGCGAACGCCTGCCGGACCCGCTGTTGCGATACCGCTGCCTGATGGCCGATGGCTCGTTGCGCGTATGCCGTCTCGGCAACGTCCCAGCGCGTTTGTGCTTGCGGCCTTTCTCGCGGCCATCGCGCTCGCGGTCGCCCTCGGCGCCCTGCCGATCGTCAGGCGGCTCACTGGACGGCTCGAGCGATTGCAGCATGGTGTCGAGTCACTCGGGGCAGGCGATCTGGGCGCGCGCGTCAAGGTCGAGGGCCGCGACGAGGTCGCACATTTGGCCCAAAGCTTCAATCAGGCCGCCGCTCGGATCGAGAGCCTGGTCGACGCTCACAAGATGCTGCTCGCCAATGCGTCCCATGAGCTGAGGACGCCGCTGACCCGCATAAGGCTCGGTCTCGAGCTCGTCGAGGTGCAGCCCGAGCGCAAGGTGGAGCTTGCGAGAGACATCGCCGAGCTCGATCAACTCGTGGATGAGATCCTGCTCGTAAGCCGGCTCGACGCAACCGAGCAGCTGGATGTGCGTGAAGACCTCGACCTTGCCGCTCTCGCGGCCGAGGAATGTGCACGATACGAGGATTGCTGCGTCGCCGGCATACCGGTCATGGTGCGCGGGGACCCGATGCTGCTGCGTCGAATGGTCCGCAACCTCGTCGAAAATGCCCAACTCCATGGCAGACCACCCATCGAGGTGTCCGTCGAGAGGCGGGACGATCAGGCTGTGCTCAATGTGCTGGATCGTGGACCGGTGATCGTCGAGGATGCACGCGAACGGCTGTTTTCGAGCTTTTACCGCATTCCAGGAAGATGCGGCCCGAAGGGCAGCGGGCTGGGCCTGGCGCTGGTGAGGCAGATTGCACGCCGACACGCCGGGGACGTCGCCTACAATCCTGAGCGCGGAAGCTGCTTCACCGTTACATTGCCGGCCAGCGCGTAGGATGGGTTTCGCTGTGCTCAACCCATCCTGCACGAGCTCGGCGCCTTTTCACCACAAAGCCGGCAGGCTATGGTCGCCCGCGCCTGCAACAACTCCACACAGGATGGACCTATGAGCGACGATCGCGCTACGCGCGGCAAGAAGATTCGCGATGAAGCCTTCGGTAAGGACGGGTTGAAGACCTGGGACGAGCTCAACGCGATCTGTCCGACTCATGCCCGCGCCATTCACGAATATTGCTTCGGCACCGTCTGGGACCGGCCGCATCTCGACTTGAAGACGCGCGAGCTGATCGTGATCGCAGCCGCCGTTGCATCCGATTGCCCGAACGAGGTCGCGCTGCACGCGCGCGGCGCGCTCAACCGCGGCGGTACGCGCGAAGAGATCATCGAGACCATCCTGCAGTGCGCGCCCTATGTCGGCTTTCCGAAGACCAACCACGCCCTCAAGGCCGCGAAGGACGTGTTCGATCGCTGGGAGACGAAGAAGGACGACTGGAAGGCGCTGTGATTCGTAGGGTGGGTCAAGGCGCGTGGCGAGAAGGCGCCGCGAACTGAACCTCGTGCGCGCCGCGACCCACCGACCCACATCCCGCGCGGCCCCAATGGTGGGTCGCGTCGCGAGAGTGCGGGGGCAACAACAACGGTCCGTCAGGCGACTTGACCCACCCTACGCTCGCGGTGACTGCCCGATCAGGCGGTCTTGCCGGGCTGCGCGGCAAGAACCTCCAGCAACAGATCGAGCGCCGCTGCGGTAAATGCATGCATGTTGGCGACGCGATCGCCGCTGCCGGTTTCGAGCGTGATCGCGCGCTCGGTCGCTCCGGCAACGGCGATGCAGCTATGGCCGGCGTCGTCGCCATAGCGGTTGCCGGTCGGGCCGGTCGCGCCGCTCTCGGCCAAGGCCCAGCTCGCCACGAAGCGCTGCCGCGCGGTTTGTGCCAGCAGCCGCGCATAAGGTTCGGTCGAGGCGCGCATGCCTAGGGCCGCTATGTCAGGCAGGTCCAGCAGCGCCCGCCGCGCCACCTGGGTGTAGACGACGGCGCCGCCGAGGAAGAAGGCGGACGCGCCGGGCAAGGCGAGCAGCGCCGCCGAAATCAGGCCGCCGGTCGAGGATTCCGCGACGGCGATGGTCTCGCCACGGTCCTTCAGCAGGCGAGCGGCTTTCTCCGCGCGTGCTATCAAATCTTGCATGGGCGATCGTCTCCTTGTTCGCTCTTGATAACTGGTCCGATGCGCGAACTTGCTCGCCCCATCACGCCCCGCCTATGATGCCACGAAGCGCGATGGAGCGAGAGCCTCGAATGGCCCGGCGAATTGCAATTGTCCTTCTGTTCGGCCTCACGATCTTCGCGCAGGCCGCGGCCGCCCAGACCTATCCCGATCGACCCATCCGGTTGATCTCGCCGAACCCCGCTGGCGGCGCCAACGACACGATCGTCCGCATCATCGCGGCCAAGATGTCGACGATCGTCGGCGGATCGTTCGTGGTCGACAACCGCGGCGGCGCCAGCGGCAAGATCGGCGCCGAGGCTGTGGCGCGCGCGGCGCCCGACGGCTACACGCTGCTCGCGGGCTCGGTCTCGACCCACTCGTTCGCACCGCTGGTGCCCCCCAAGCCCGGCTATGACCCGATCAAGGATTTCGAGCCGATTTCGCTGTTCGCGCTGGTGCAAAATGTGCTGGTGGTGAACCCGTCGCTGCCGGTCGCCACGGTCTCGGAGCTGATCGCGCTCGCCAAGGCGCAGCCGGGCAAGCTCAACTACGCGTCCGGCGGTCCGGGCTCGACCAGCCATTTCGCCGTCGCCATGTTCGTGGCGCTCGCCGGCATCCAGAACGACACCGTCCATGTGCCGTACAAGGGCGGCGCACCGGCCGTCACCGCCACTATCGCCAACGCCACCCAATTCTATTTCGGGCCGATGGCCGGCATGGTGCCGTTCATCGAGGCGGGCTCCGTCAAGGCGCTGGCGGTGAGCGGCGAGGCGAGATCGCCCTCGCTTCCCAAGGTCCCCACCATGCGCGAGGCGGGGATGCCGAAATACAAAGCCGTCGGCTGGTTCGGGCTGCTGGCGCCGGCCGGCACGCCGGCGGCCATCGTCGCGAAATTGAGCGACGCCGTCGCCGAAGCGACGAAAAGCCCGGAGGTCATCACCGGGCTGCGCGTGCAGGGCATCGAGCCCGCCAGCAGCCGGCCCGATGCATTCGCGTCCTTCGTCCGCGAGCAGCTCGAGCTGCACAAGAAGCTCGCCGAGGACGTCGACCTCAAGCTCAGCCAATGAGTTCAAGCGCGGTCGCTTTCGCGTTTTGACAGGGGAGAAAGATGGCGAAGAAGCCCGCAGCGAAGAAGCGCAACACGAACGAACGGCACTACGGCGATATTCTCTACGAGGTGAAGGACCAGGTCGCGTGGGTGACCATCAACCGCCCGCGCGTGTTGAATGCGTTTCGCGAGCAGACGCTCGATGAGCTGATCGACGCGCTGAAATCGACCCGCGACGACCCCTCGATCGCCTGCGCGGTGGTGACCGGGGCCGGCGACAAGGCGTTCTCGGCCGGCGGCGACTTCTACGCCATGAAGCGCCTCAATTGGATCAACGGCGCGATGTGGAACGACCGCATGCAGGGTCTCGCCATGACCATCCGCGGCCTGCCGATCCCGGTCATCGCCATGGTCAACGGCTGGTGCATGGGCGGCGGCCACGAGCTCGCATTATGGTGCGATCTCGTTATCGCGTCGGAGAACGCCGTGCTCGGGCAAACCGGGGCGAGCGTCGGCGCCTGCCCGACGGTGGGCGCGACCCAATATCTGCCGCGTATCATCGGCGAACGGCTGGCGCGCGAGATGATCTTTTGCGCGCGGCGCTTCACCGCGCAGGAAGCCGTGCAGATCGGTCTGATCAACAAATGCGTGGCCAAGCAGGACCTGCGCAAGGAGACGCTGGTCTGGTGCGAGACCATCAAGGGCCACAGCCCACAGACGTTGCGGATGACCAAGAAGAGCCTGAATTTCGAGTCCGACCTCCTCTATGCGTCCTGGCAGCACGGCATGGAGCTGCTCGCCCATGTCTGGGGCTCCGAGGAAAGTCTCGAAGGCATGGACGCCTTCCTCCAAGGCCGCAAGCCCGACTTCCAGAAATTCCGCATGCGCAACAAGCGCGAGCTCGAAGACTATCTCGACGGCTGCGCCAAGGATCTCAACGCGCCGCCCTCGATGCGCAGGAAGTAGCCCAGCTCATGCTCCAATCAACCGATGGCCCGCTCGCCGGCATCCGCGTAGTCGATCTGACCCGCATCCTGGCGGGGCCGCTCTGCACCATGATGCTCGGCGACATGGGCGCCGAGGTCATCAAGGTCGAGCCGCCCGAGAAGGGCGACGACACCCGCGGCTGGGGACCGCCCTTCGCCGGCGGCGAGGCCGCCTATTTCCTCACCATCAATCGCAACAAGCGCTCGCTCACGCTCAACATGGCGGTGCTGGCGGGCCAGAAAATCCTCGCCGGGTTGATCGAGAAGGCCGATGTCCTGATCGACAATTTCAGGCTGGGCACGCTGGAGAAATGGGGTTTCACCGAGGCGTGGTTCGAACAGCACGCGCCCCGCCTGATCCGCTGTGCCATCACCGGCTATGGGTCGAGCGGCCCGAGGGCGGCGCTCCCCGGCTATGATTTCATCCTGCAGGCCGAGTCGGGTCTCATGAGCATTTGCGGCGAGTTGAACGGAAGTCCGACCAAATACGGCGTGGCGATCGTCGACGTCTGCACCGGTATGCTCGCCTGCAGCTCGATCGTGGCTGCGCTCAACGCCCGCCACAGCACCGGGAAGGGCCAGAAGGTCGAGCTCTCGCTCTACGAAACCTCGCTGGCGATGCTCGTCAATGTCGCGCAAAACTATCTCACGGCCGGCCGCGACGGCGGCCGCTTTGGCAATGGGCACCCGAGCATCGTGCCGTACACGACCTATCGGACGGCGGACGCAATGATCGCGGTCGGGATCGGAAACGAGCCCCAGTTCGCGCGCTGCGCCGAGGTGCTCGGCCACCCGGAATGGGCGAAAGATGCGCGCTTCAACAGCAACCGGGCGCGGGTCGAGAACCGCGCCCTGATCGACGGCTTGATCAACGAGGCGCTGGCGGGCGACATCGCCGACAGCTGGCTGGCGAAGCTCATGGCGGTCGGCGTGCCTTGCGGGAAGATCAATTCGGTCGCGCAGGCGCTCGACGATCCGCACACGCAGGCGCGTCGCATGGTCGAGACGATCGAGCATCCGACCGTCGGCGCCTTGAAGGTGCTCGGAATTCCCTTCAAGTTCTCGGACACCGCCTGCTCGGTGCGCCGCGCGCCGCCGACGCTCGGCCAGCACACGGATGAAATCCTGGCCCAGGAGCTGGGACTGGACGAAAAGGCAATTGCCGAATTGCGCCGGGATAAGGTCGTCTAGGCGGCGGAGACCGGATGGTCGGAATCGGCTCCGCGGCCACGCTGGTGCAACGGACCGCTCTCAGCTAACATTCGAGCTGAACCACACATTGTCGGCCGGGAAACGGTCGCAGATCTCGCGCTCGTATTTCGGGGCACCGTGAGGCTGCGGCCGGACGCGCGTAGCCAGCAACCGTGAGGGCGAAGCAAGAAACAGATCGAGGACGTGCGGGCCGAGCCGGCATCAGGACGGATTGAAAAGCGTAAACCAGCACCGGGAGGACGACATGCGAAGGCTGCTTTGGGGCTTATTGGGCTTGTTTTTCTGGAGCATGCCACAGGCGTTTGCACAGGATGCGGTCGCCGACCGGGCGGTCGCTGCCGCCAAGGAATACGTCAAGGCCAAGAACCTGAAAGATCCCAAGCTCACAATCCTTCTGAGCTCGCTCTACAACAACTCGTTTCCGGATTTCGCCAAGAAGTGGGAGGAGCTGACCGGCGTCAAATTTGAGATCGTGCCGCTCGGCTACACCGACATTCCGGCCAAGATCATGCAGGAAGGGGTGGCCAAGACCGGGGTCTACGACATCTTCAACGACTTCCCCTACACGGCGCCCGATGCCGCCGGGGCCAAGGTCATCATCCCGCTCGACGATTACGCCGCCAAGTACAAGCCCGACTTTTCCGGCATCGCCGACGGCCTCAAGTTCCAACAGTACTACGACGGCAGGCTCTACACGATGGTCAATGACGGCGACCATCTCCTGCTGGCGCTGCGCAAGGACCTGGTCGAGAATCCGCAGGCGAAGGCCGAGTACAAGGCCAAGTTCAACAAGGACCTCGGCTGCCCGGACACGATGGCCGAGTGGGCGCAGATGGCCGCCTTCTTCCAGACCAAGGAAGGCGAGACCCGCTGGGGCGTCAAGTTCGAGAAGCCGCTCTACGGTGCGCTCGGCTACCGCTCGATCAATTTCTCCTACCGCCACTTCCCGGCCTACATGAACGGGCTTCTGTTCGACAAGGACATGAAGCCGCGCATCAACACGCCGGACGGGATCAGCGCCATCAAAGCCTTCGCTGCGAGCGTGGACCACATGCCCAAGGACATCCAGGGCTGGGGCACCCCGCAAATCTACCCGTTCTGGGCCAGCGGCCAGGCGTTCTCGGCGATGTCGTTCCCGTCGATCATCGGCTTCGGGGAAAGCAACCCCAACAGCGTGATCAAGGGCAAGCAGGTGGCCTGCATCATCCCGGGCAATATGGTCGGCGGCAAGCTGGTGCGGCGCTCGCCGCAGGCCGCCGGCACCGGCTACATGGTGAGCGCCTATTCCAAGAACCCGGAGCTCGCCTACCTCTTCATCCAGTGGTTCACCAGTCCGAGCATCGGCGACGAGGCGGTCGCCCACCCGAAGGGCTTCTGGGACCCGTTCCGCGAGTCGAACCTCACCAACAAAGCCATTCTGGACCGGTTCGGCGCCGACATGGTGAAGACCACGATCGAGAACTCGAAGTACGCTACTTCGCTGCTGCTGATCGAGGGGAACTACGAGTACTTCAAGATCCTCGACAACAACCTCGCCGACGTCATGAACAAGAACATCACCGCCGAGGAGGCCGCCAAGCGCATCGAGGCCGCCTGGAACAAGGTGACGAACGAGGTCGGCCGCGACACCCAGATCAAGATCTGGCGCAAGGGCGTGGAGAGCGGCATCTACCTCGACAAGTTCTGATCGCGCCCTATCGATCGGGAGATTGGAACCGGTGACCTGTCGGCGAACTCGGTGGGCTCCCTCTCCCATAGGGAGAGGGATGGGGTGAGGGGTTATGGTCTCTCGAGAGGCTCGAACCTCCTCACCCGAACCCTCTACCCCAACGGGGAGAGGGAGCGCACCGAGATCGCGGCACCGTCAACGAGTCACACAACGCCGTTTCCATATCAGCGAACTGTGATTCCGGGTACTAGACCCAGTTTGGTTGAAACCGCTCCGAGATTGGTCCCTGATGGCGGAAATCACCACACGAATCAGCGACATTCCGGTCGGCACGCGGGCCGCGGGCGGCGCACGTCACCGCTTCGGCAAATGGCTCGCCTCCGAGCGTGTGTTCCGGCTGATCCCGTTCGTGCTGGTCGAGAGCCTGTTCATTCTGGTCATCCTGATTCCCTTCGTTCTGACGGTCTACATCAGCGTGCTGAAATGGCGCGCCAACCGCCCGTTCGAGACCGCCCGCTTCTCGGGCTTCGAGAACTACGAATCCGTACTCACGAACGATCAGTTCTGGCTGGCGGTCGGGCGCACCTTCTACTTCGGCGGCGTTGCCGTTGCCATTGAGCTCTTGGTCGGCTTCATCCTGGCCATGCTGGTCAGCCAGTGCACGCGCTCGAAAAAACTCTACACCACGATCTTCCTCATCCCGATGATGATCGTGCCGATCGTGGTCGGCTACAATTTCTCGATGATCTATATCGACAGCGGCCCGCTCAACCAGATCCTGGCGCCGTTTCTCGAGCGCTTCGGCATCGATCCGCGCATCCGCTGGCTGTCCGATCCGATCGCCGCGCAGTGGGCGATCATCATCGCCGATATCTGGCAGTGGACGTCGCTCACGTTCCTGATCTTTCTCTCGGGCTTCTCGGCGCTGCCCAAACAGCTCATCGACGCCGCCCGCGTCATGGGCGCGACGCCGTGGCAGATCTTATGGCGCGTGCAGGTTCCGCTGTTGAAGCCGGCGATCATCATCGCCGTCATCATCCGCTCGATGGAAGCCCTGAAGATGTTCGATCCGGTCGTCCTGCTGACGTTCGGCGGACCCGGGACCTCGACGCAAACGGTCGCCTATTTCCTGTGGGAGCAGGTGTGGGTGTTCAACAAGTTCGGCTTCGGCGCCGCTGCTTCGGTCCTGCTGCTCATCATATTCTCGGTCTTCATCTTCTTCGGCATTTCGATGCTGATCAGGCAGCGCCGAGTGATCGAAGGGAGGCCTGGGTGACGGCGGCGATCGCAACCATGAGTCCCGAGCAAGCGCGGACGCGCAGGCTCCGCCGGGAGCGCCGGACGAGAGTGCTGCGGCACGTCATCTTGCTGGGGTGGACGGGTTTCATCGTGTTCCCGATCTTCTGGATGGTGTCGACCTCCTTCAAGGACTCGGGCGAATGGGTCAGCTGGCCGCCGCATTGGCTGCCGCAGGCGCCTACGCTGCACAACTACGCGCAAATCTTCGCGTTCAGCAAAATCGATCCGACGCTCAGCCGGCAGGCGACCGAGCAGGCATTCTCGATCTGGAAGGGGCTCGGCGACGCGGTCCTCGTGTGCACCGCCGCGTCGCTCTTGGCGCTACTGCTCGGGACCTTCCTCGCCTACTCCATCTCGCGCTTCAAGGTCGGCGGCAAACACTTCCGGCACACGATCCTGACCATCCGCATGATCCCGCCGATCGTCGTCGCGATCGCGATCCTGATGTATTACGCGATCCTGATACCCTACGCGTCGACCGCCGTGCTCGGCATCCGCATCAGCCTGTTCGACACTTACGTTGGGCTGATTCTGATCTACACCGCGACGACCGTGCCCTTCGTCATATGGATGATGCTCACCTTCATCGAGGAGGTTCCGTACACGCTCGAGCATGCTGCCCGCCTGATGGGTGCCGGCCGCATCGCCGTCATCCGTCGGATCGTGCTGCCGCTGGTCGCTTCCGGCATGGTGGTCACGTTCCTGTTCGTGTTCATCCTCAACTGGTCGGAGTTCCTGCTCGCCTTGACGCTGACCCATCCCGAGGTGACGACGCTGACGGTGCTGCTCAACAAGTTCCAGAGCGCATCGGAGGGCCGCCTGTACGGACCGCAGGCGGCGATCGGCACCATGATCACGATCCCGGTGGTGATCCTCGGGGTGCTGATCCAGAAGCACCTGGTCAAGGGATTCAGCTTCGGCACCATCCGCAAGTAGACGAACGAAGGCCATTGAAAGGCGCGAGAGGGAAGACAAGTGGCGCGGATTCTGATCAAGGACCTGGTCAAGACGTTCGGCACCCACCCCGTGGTCAGCGGCATCAATCTCGACGTCCGCGACGGCGAGTTTCTGATCCTGGTCGGGCCTTCCGGCTGCGGCAAGACGACGACGCTCAACATGATCTCGGGGCTGTTGTCGCCGACCAGCGGCCAGATCATCATCGGCAACACCGTCGTCAACGACTTCGAGCCGGGTGAGCGCGGCCTGGGCATGGTGTTTCAGGACCTCGCGCTGTTCCCGCACATGACGGTGTTCGAGAACATCGCCTTCGGGCTGCGCGTGAAGAAAGTTGCCGAGAAGGAAGTCCGCGAGCGGGTGACGGCGGCCGCGGCGGCGGTGCATATCGAGCCGCTGCTCGCCAAGCTTCCTCGCGAGTGCTCGGGCGGCGAGAGCCAGCGCGTCGCGCTCGCCCGCACCATCGTGACGAACCCTTCCGTGTTCCTGATGGACGAGCCGTTGTCGAGCCTCGATGCCAAGCTCAGAGTCGACATGCGCACCGAGCTCAAGGGCCTGCACAAACGCCTCAAGGCGACCTTCGTCTACGTCACCCACGACCAGGCCGAAGCGATGACCATGGCCGACCGGATCGTCGTCATGAGCAAAGGTAGCATCGAGCAGGTCGGCACGCCGCTCGAGATCTACAACCGGCCGGCGACGCAGTTCGTGGCCGGCTTCTTCGGCACGCCGACCATGAATTTTCTAGAGGGCACCGTCGAGGTCAACGGCAGCGGGCGGCGCTTCCGCTCGGCGGGTCTCGAGCAGCCGCTGCCCGATGCCGTGCCGGCCGCGGTCGCGGACCGCAAGGTCGTGCTCGGGGTGCGGGCGGAGCACGTGCTGGTAGGCAACAGCGCCGCGCTCCGCGGCACGGCGCAGCTGACCGAGCCCTTGGGCGACGTGACCCTCGTCTATTTCGACTACGGCCAAACGAGCCCGCTGGTCGCCAAGGTCGGCCCCTCGACCCCGCTGCAGCCCGGCACGCCGCTGTCGTTCGGTTTCGCGGCCGACTATTGCCATCTGTTCGACGCCGGCAGCGGCGCAAGGCTTTACTGAGCGCGGACTGAAGGTCGCGGATGCAACACGAGGCGTAGGTCGCGCGCCCCTGATCCGCTTTGGGTGTAATCCTATGTCCGTGCCAATCCGGCACGCCGCGCCGCGACCTGCGAGACCGACGACCAGTCTTTCGCCGCGTCGCCGTGCGCGATCGCATCGAGATAGTTGTCACGCAGGACGCTGGCGAACGGCAGCGGAACATTGACCTGCTCGCCCGCATCGAGCGCAAGCTTGGCGTCCTTGAGACCCAACAGAAGATCGAACCCCGGCGGCTCGAACGTTCCCGAGCTGATCAGGCCGGCATAAATCCGATAGATCGGCACGTCGAAGATCGAGCCGACCACGGGGTCGAGGACGTCCGAAGGCTGCATCTTGTAGGCGCGTGCGAGCGCCGCCGCCTCGCCCATCGCCTCCAGAATGCAGGCGACCATCAGGTTGCCGGCGATCTTGGCGACGCTCGCGTTGTGTGGCGCGTTGCCGAGGCGCCACGTTTTCTTGCCGATCGCGTCGAACAGCGGCTGCACGCGCGCGATCGCCGCCGCATCTCCGGCCGCCAGGATGTTGAGATTGCGCTCGGCGGCCATTTCGGGGCGCCCATAGACGGGCGCGGACACATAGGGCACGCCTCTGGCGGCGTGGATCTTGGTCAGCTCGAGAACGCAGGCGACCGAGGCGGTCGCCGAGTTCACGTGGACGGTCGAAGTTCGCTCGCTCGGCAGCGCATCGCCGGCGACGAACGTCGCCCGCATCGCTTCGTCATTGGGCAGCATCGACATCACCGCGTCGCCGCGAAAGGCATCGCGCGCGCTCGCGGCGATTTCCGCGCCGTCCTTGGCGATCTCTTCGAGAGCGGCCTTGGAAGTGTCCCAGGCCCGCACGCGGTGGCCGGCCTTCAGCAGGTTGCGGGCCATCGCCTTGCCCATGCGGCCGACACCGATGAAGCCGACTTCCATGCTTCCCTCCCTGAGTGATCTCGTTTCGATCTTGCTGTATGTAGGATTCCATCAAATGCGGAACGGCGGAAGCATGTCGCCGACCGCCAACGGGGGCCGGGCCGGGCATGGAGCACGCCGGGATCATCGTCGTGGGCGCAGGCTCGGCGGGAGCTGCGCTCGCCGCGCGGCTTTCCGAGGAGCCGAAGCTGCGGGTCGTTCTGGTCGAGGCCGGCGAGGACACGGCGCCCGGCGCGGTGCCCGACGATATCAAGGACATATTCCCCAGCGCCTTCGCCAATCGCGACTATTTCTGGCCCGATCTGACCGCCAGCATGACGGACGGCGACGCGCCGCGGCCGTTCCCGCAAGCGCGCGTGATGGGCGGCGGCTCGAGCGTCATGGGGATGATCGCGCTGCGCGGCTTGCCGTCGGACTACGATGCCTGGGAGGCGATGGGCGCGCGCAACTGGGGCTGGCGGGACGTGCTGCCCTATTTCCGCGCGCTGACCTGCGACCTCGACCGGCCAGCCTCGGAGCGAAACGCGAACGCGCCGAATATCGTTCATCGTCTGCCGCGGGAAAAGTGGCCGCTCTACATGCGCCGCATCGAGGCGGCGGTGCTCGCCCGCGGCATGGCATCCCACCCCGACATCAATGAAACGTCGGCGGACGGCTTCTTCGCCACGCCCCTGAGCCAGGACAGCGAGCGCGCGACGAGCGCACGCTGCTACCTGACGACCGACGTCCGCGCGCGTCCGAACCTCGAGATACTGACGAAAACGCGGGTGCTGAACTTGCAACTCGAGGGCAACCGGGTGTGCGGCGTCGTCGTCGACCGCGACGGTAAGACCGAGATGTTGCCGGCATCGGAGGTCGTGCTCTGCGCCGGCGCGATCAACTCGGCGGCGATCCTACTGCGTGCCGGCATCGGACCGGCGGAGGAATTGCAACGGATCGGCATCACGCCGATCGCGGACCGTCCCGGCGTCGGCCGCAACTATCAGAATCATGCGCTGCTGCATTTTGCGATGACGCTCGATCCGAATTCACGTTTGGCGCACGGCGACCGGCACTACACGATGACAAGCTTGCGATTTTCTTCGAAGCTCGAAGGCTGTCCGGACGGCGATCTGTTCCTGTATTTTGTCGGGCGGGTGAGCAACCGTCCGTTCGGGACCCGCATGGGGATGATCGCGGCGGCGCTGTACGCGCCGTTTTCGCGCGGCTCCGTCACGCTGCAGTCGCCCAAGCCCGATGTGCCGCCACGCATCTCCCAGCGGCTGTTGAGCGACCCGCGTGACGCGCGGCGCATGGTGATCGCCACGCGCTTCGCCGAGAGCCTCATCGTCGATCAGACCGTGCGGGGCTGCTTCCAGGAAGCCTACCTGTTGCCGCGCGATCCGCCGCTGCGCCTGGTCAATGGAACCGGCGCGCTCGGGACAATGAAGGCATTTGCGGCTACTGCCGTTCTGGGATCGCCGCCGCCGCTGCGCCGTGCCGTTCTCGCGCGCGCGATCCGGCCCGGCCGCCTGGTCGCGGACCAGCACCGTCACGAGCCCCTTTCCGAAGCGGAAATCCTCGCGGCTTCCGGCACCATGTTTCATCCGAGCTGCATCTGCGCGATCGGACGCGAGGACGACCGGATGGCGGTGGTCGATCCGGAATGCCGCGTCTACGGCGTGCGTGGCCTGCGAGTCGCCGATGCATCCATCATGCCGCGCGTCCCGAGCGCCAACACCAACATCCCGACATTGATGATTGCTGAGCGCGCCGCCGATTTCATCCGCGCCGGCCTTCGTTCAATTTGATGATCCGAACATGCGCGGCGTTCGACCCATGCGAGGCGATGTGATGCAGAAGTCCGAAGCGTTCGACTACATCATCGTGGGCGCCGGCAGCGCCGGCTGCGTTCTCGCCAATCGGCTGACCGAGTCGGGGCGGCACCGGGTGCTGCTGCTGGAAGCGGGCCCCGCCGACCGGCATCCCTGGCTGCACATCCCGCTCGGCTACGGCAAGCTGTTCACCGACCATCGGTTCAATTGGTGCTACGCGACCGAGCCGCAGCCCGAGTGTCACGGCCGCCAGGTGATCGCGCCGCGCGGCAAGGTTCTGGGCGGCTCGAGCGCCATCAATGGGCTGATCTACATCCGCGGCCAGCCCGACGACTTCAATCTTTGGCGGCAGGAAGGCAACGCCGGCTGGAGCTTCGACGATGTCCTGCCGTATTTCCGCAAGTCCGAGGACAACGAGCGCGGCACGGATGCGTTGCACGGCGCCGGCGGGCCGCTCGCGGTCTCGAACGTGCGCGACCAGCATCCGCTCGCCGCGGCCTATATCGAGGCGGCGCAGCAATGCGGCTATCCGCGCAACGACGATTTCAACGGGCCGGTGCAGGAAGGCGCCGGCTACTATCAGACGACAACGCGCAACGGCCTGCGCTCCTCGACCGCGGTCGGATATCTCAGGCCGGCGCGCCGGCGCGCAAACCTCACGGTCGTGTCGGGGGCGCTGGCCACGCGGATCCTGTTCGACGGCCGCCGCGCGGTCGGGATCGAGTATCTGGTGGGGAGCGACAAGCGCAGCGCGCGAGCCGGCGCCGAGGTGATCGTGTCGTCAGGCGCGTTCAACTCGCCGCAACTGCTGCAGCTTTCCGGGCTCGGACCGGCCTCGCTGCTGCAATCGTTCGGCATCCCAGTGGTCGCCGATCATCCGGGCGTCGGCGACGGGCTCAACGACCATTATGCCGGCCGCATCATGCTTCGCTGCAAGGAGCCGATCACGCTCAACGACGCGGTGCGCACCTGGCGCGGACGGATCGCGGCCGGGCTTCACTACGGCTTCACCCGCCGCGGTTATCTCACGGTTTCGGCGATCTCTGCCGGCTGCTTCGTGCGCGCGCATCCGGCGTCGGAGACACCGGATTCGCAGTGCTCGATCGCGCTCTATTCGGGCGACGCCATCGGCGGCCAGCTGCACCCGTTCCCGGGAGTCACCGGCGTGTGCACGCTGCTGCGGCCGGAGAGCCGCGGCTTCGTGCGCATCAAGTCCGCCGATCCGCGGCAGCCGCCGGCGATCCACCCGAACTATCTGGCCGCGCAGAAGGACCGCGAGACCATCGTGGCGGGCGTCCATGTGCTGCGCCGCATCTTCCGGGCACCCGCGATGGCACCCCACATCGCCGAGGAGATCGAGCCGGGCCGGCAATGCGAAAACGACGACGAGTTGCTCGATTTCATCCGCCGCCGCGGCTCCACCACCTACCATCCGGTGAGCACGTGCCGCATGGGTCAGGACGCGAAGGCGGTGGTCGACGAGCGGCTGCGCGTGCGCGGCTGCGCGGCGCTGCGCCTGGTGGACGCCTCGATCATGCCGGCGGTCGTCTCCGGCAATACCAACGCGGCAACCATCATGATCGGCGAAAAGGGCGCCGACATGATCCTCGAGGATGCAAGAGCGGGAACGCCGCAACGGTAGCCTTGGCCCGACAAGGGGTGTTCGCGCCCTGGCAAATCGGCCATTCTGTCAGTGCGCGTTTCGCGCCCGGATCACAATCCACCCGCGCGGCCTCGGGGAGCTATTCATGGTCACCGGACTGAACCACGTCTCGATCGCCGTGCCGGACATCGAAGCGGCGGCTCGGGAACTGCACGAAAAATACGGGCTCCACGTCGGGGAGCCGATGGTCAATACCGAGCAGGGGGTGCGGCTTGCTTATGTTGAGCTGGGTGCCGCTCGGATCGAGCTCATCGCGCCGTCGCGCCCCGATTCGCCGGTCGCCAAATTTCTGGAGCGCAATCCGAGGGGTGGGATTCATCACTTCTGTCTGGGTGTCGATGACGTCGACCAGACCGCGCACGATTTCGTCCAAAACGGGGTCCGCGTGCTAGGTGGCGGCAAGTCGCAGCACAACGTCGCCGGCGAGCGGATCGCCTTCATCCACCCGGACGATTTTCTGGGCGCCCTGGTTGAGCTCGAAGAGTACAAGAGCCGAGGAGATTGAACGGTGAAGATCAAGCGCGTGGAGCCGATCGCGGTGAGCCTGCCGATGAAGAAGCCCGTCTTCATGGCGGGCATCGAGATCAGGCAGGCCGACAACGTGCTGGTACGGATCGAAGGCGACAACGGTATCGTCGGCTGGGGCGAGGCTGCGTCCGCCCCGACCATGACCGGCGAGACGGTCGAGAGCATGATGGCGGCAGCCTCCTATCTGGCGCCGGCGCTCACCGGCCGGCCGGCGGAGGACATCGGCGGCGCGGTGACGGCGATGACCGGCCGGATGTACGGCAACAACGCCGCCAAAGCCGCCATCGAGATGGCGCTGCACGATCTTGTCGGTCGCGCCACCAGCCGGCCGGCCTATGCGCTGCTCGGCGGGAAGCGCAGGAGCCGCATCGCGCTGCTCGGCGTCATCAGCAACGGCGAGCTCGCCGCCGACCTGCGTGACGCCGGCAAGAAGAAGGCCGAGGGCTTCCGGGCGTTCAAGATCAAGGTCGGCATCGACAAGCCGATGGTCGACGGCGAGCGCACGCGCCGCCTTTGCGAGCTGCTCGGTCCGGACCTGTTGATCTGCTCCGACGCCAACCAGGGTTGGAGCGCCGACGAGGCCGTGCAATATGTCCGCGCGGTCGCCGGCAGCGGGCTCGAATTCTTCGAGCAACCCGTGCTGGCAGACGATATCGCTGGGATGGCGGTGGTCGCCGCGGCCGCCGATTGCGCGATCGGAGCCGACGAGAGCATCCACGGCCTGGAGGACATCCGTCGCCACCACGAGCGCAAGGCCGCGCGCGGGGTCAGCCTCAAGACGATCAAGCTCGGCGGCATGCGGGGCGTGATGGCCGCGGGCCTGCTCTGCGACCAGCTCGGGATGGCGGTCAACGTCTTCTGCAAGACCGGCGAATCGAGCCTCGCCGGCGCGGCGGGCGTGCATCTCGCGGCCGCGCTGCCGCAGATCGAATGGGGACTGACGCTTTCCCACGAGGGCTTGGCCGACGATGTGACTGCGCGGCCCATTCGCGTCGAGCATGGGCATGTGGAGGTGTCCGACCGGCCGGGGCTCGGGATCGACGTGGACGAAGACCGTGTCCGCCGCTATCGGCGCGACGTGGCAGTGCGGCAAGTCGCATGAAGCAGACCAATATCGGCATCGGCGTGGTCGGCGCCGGACGCATCGGGACGCTGCGCGCGCGGCTTGCCGCCAAGCACCCGGCGGTGCGCTTTCTGGCGATCTCCGATCGCGATCCGGCCCGCGCGCGCGCGCTGGCCGAGGCGGCCGGCGCCGACCTCCACAGCGGCAGCAACGACGAGGTGATCAACCATCCGGACGTCACCGCCGTGATCGTCTCGACGCCGGAGCAGGAGCATACCCTGCCGATCCTCAAGGCCCTGGAGCTCGGCAAGCCGGTCCTGGTCGAAAAGCCGATCGGGTTCTCGCTCAGCGATGCGGACAAGATCCTCGACACGCTGCGCACGACCAAGGGCGATCTGCGGGTCGGCTACAGCCGCCGCTACAAGGAGTGCTTTTTGCGGGCCAAGGAGCAGATGCTGCACGGCCGCCTCGGCAAGGTCGTCGGTGGCACCGCGCGCGTCTACAATTCACGCGCCCAGGCCTTCGCGATCCTCAAGCGCGATCCGCATGCGACGCCGGTGCTCGACGTGCTCACCTATTACGTCGATCTCATGTGCTGGTTCCTGGAAGGCAATCGGCCGGTCGAGGTAGTGGCGCGCGGACAGCACGGCATCTTCAAGGAGGCCGGCTACGGCGCGCACGACGTGACCTGGGCGATCGTGACCTTCGCGGACGGCGCGGTGATCAACCTCGGGGTGAGCTATGCGCTGCCGGCGCGCTATCCGACGCTCGGCCAGTCCGACCGCCTGGAGCTGCTCGGCAGCGAAGGCACCATGATCATCGACGACGACCACATGGATCACCTGCTGTTCTCGGAGAAAGGCATCCCCCACGCCTATGTGCCGGACCACGCCGTCGACATGGCGTTTCTCGGCAGCAATACCGCGGGCGACTGGGCGGTCGGCGATTTCTGGGGCCCGCTCGGCAACGAGACGCGGGCCTGGCTCGATCATCTCGCGACCGGCGCGCCGACGGTCCACTGTACGCCCGAGCAGGCGCGGATCAACCTGGAGACCACCATCGCGATCGAGCGCGCGGTGGCCTCCGGACAGACCGTGCGCCTGCCGCTGCAGTCGGAGGATTAGGCGTCGAGCTTCAACAAACGCGCCGCATTGCCGCGCAGAATCAGGTCGCGTTCGCTGGTCGACAATTCGGTGAGCCCTTCCACGGTGCCGACCGGGTCCACGACGCTCATGTCGGCCGGGAAGTCGGTGCCGGCGACGACGCGGTCGGCGCCGACCTGACGAACGAGGTTCATCAGGATCGGACCGCTGTGCGCGACGGTGTCGTAGTGGAAGCGGCGCAGATAGTGCGACGGCGGGTTCTTCAGATCCTTGACCTCCGGGCGCACGGTGGCGCCGTGATCCCAGCGGCCGATCAGGATCGGCACCACGCCGCCCGCATGCGGCAGCACGACATCGAGCTTCGGAAAGGCGTCGAGCGCGCCGCTGAAGATCAACGAGGCCGCCGCGATGGCTGTCTCGGTCGGATTGCCGATGAAGTTGCGCAGATGGTAGCTGCGCATCCGCTCGGCACCGACCGGATTGACCGGGTGCAGCAGGATCGGCAGACCGCGCTCCTCGCAGCGCGCGTAGATCGGCCAGAAATCCTTCTCGTCGAGGTTCCTGCCGTTGATGTGGGTCGCCATGTAGATGCCGCGGATGCCGGCAAGCTTGGCGACGCGGTCGAATTCCTGCACCGCCAAGGCTTGGTCCTGCATCGGCAGCATGGCCAGTCCGACGAAGCGATCGGGATATTTCGGGTGCACCGCCGCGCAGGCGTCGTTGTAGGTCTGGCACAGCTTGAGCCCGAACGCGGGCGGCGCCCAGAACGCCATCGGCTGCGTCAGCGACAGCGCATGCATGGCGACGCCGGTCTTGTCCATTGCCTTGAGGCGGGAGTCGATGTTGATGTATTGCGGCTGGAACGACACCGTCAGGCCCGGGATCTGGATGGTGACATTGCCGCGCTGGTTGCGGCCCACTTTGGCGCCGTTGGCGTCGCCCTCGCGTTCCAGCAGCGCCACCCATTCCGGCGGATACCAGTGTGCATGGACGTCGATCACGCGCACGCGCGGCGCTTTCACGGCGTCCTGCGCGCTCGACTTGATCGTGCCGCTCAGCAGCGCGGCGGCGGAGCACGCGAGCAATCCACGGCGTGTGAACATCGTATTTCTCCTCGTCGCCCGATTGTAGGAGGCTCCGGACCGATGTCCACCGACCTCGAGCCGGGGCTCATGGCAGCGCCGGCATCCGGCGGTGATGATCGGTTGCCGCCTGGAACGCGGCGCCGAGCGCGATGAGCGCCTCGTCGCCGAACGGACGGCCGATCAGTTGCAGCCCGATCGGCAGGCCCTGGCGCGATTGTCCCGCCGGGATCACCAGCACCGGCAAACCGAGATAGTTCACCGGCCGCATGAAGCGCGTGATCGCCTGGATCGCCGCTTCGGCCTCCGGTGCGGCGCCGATGTCGGTCTCCTCGATGGTGGGAGCGGGCGAGCGCGATGCCGGCGCGATGACCACGTCGACGTCGCCGATCGCGGCGAGATGTGCCGCCAGCGCCGGCCCGCGCCAGCGCAGCGCTTCGAGATATTCGATCGCACCATAGGCGAGCCCGTTCTCGAGCCGGTTGCGCACCTGCGGGCCATAATCGGCGGCGCGGGTGCGCAGCCACGGCGCGTGCGCGCTGGTCGCCTCGACGGCGAGCACGATCAGCGCGGCGGCGCTGACGGCGGTCTGGTCGGGCAGCTCGACCTTCACGACCTTGGCGCCGAGCTTGCGCACGGCCGTGAGCGCGGCATCGAGCGCCGCCGAGACGTCGGGTTCGAGATCGTCGACATAGAACCGCGTCGGCACGCCGATCTTCAGCCCTTTCGGCGAACGCCCGGCGGCCTTCGCATTCCACGCCGGCGCGCCGGCGGTGGTCGGGTCGAGCGGATCGGGGCTGGCGATAGCGGCAACGATCAGCGCGCAATCCTCCGCGGTCTGCGCCAGCGGACCCACGGCGTCGAGCGTGAACGAGAGCGGCATCGCATTGGCACGGCTCACGCGCCCGTTGGTCGGCCTGAAGCCGGTCACCCCACAGAAATGCGCCGGCAACCGGATCGAGCCGCCGGTGTCGGAGCCGAGCGCGGCATGGACCAGGCGCGCCGCAACCGCGGCACCCGAGCCCGACGACGAGCCGCCGGTGATGCGGTCCGTGTCCCACGGATTGTGCGCCGGGCCGAGATAGGAATTGTGCCCGGTCGGGTTGTAGGCGAACTCGGCCATGTGCAGCGCGCCGAGGCGAAACGATCCGGCCGCCTCGAGCCGAGCGATCGCGGTCGACGTGACGGGCGCGATCCAGCCTTCCCGCACCTTGGAGCCGCAGCCGGCCGGCTTGCCGGCAAAGTAGTACATGTCCTTGTGGGCGAGCGGCACGCCATGCAACGGACCTTTCGGCCCCCGGCGCGCGAGCATGCGGTCCGCCGCCTTGGCGGCTGCCAGCGCCTCCTCGGCCTCGACCCGCACGAAGGCGTTGAGCGCCGGCTGCCAGCGCTCGATCCGCGCGAGCAAGGAACGCGTCAGCTCGACCGATGACAGCTTGCGCCGGCGGATCGTCGCCGCGACCTCCTTGAGCGTGAGCTCCGCGGGATCCGTCACCGGCCGATCTCCCGCCGCTGCACCACCACGAAGCTCGACGGCTCGGTTTCCAGTGCGAGATCGATCTTCTTGGCGGCGAAACGTGCGACCGTGGGACCGACCGCGCGCGCGATGCGCGCCGCCGATCCTGGCTCGAGCGGCACGCGCGCCGCGGCGGCGGTGGTTGCGACCCGCTCGGCTGTGACCTCGTCAGGCATGTGTCTTCTCCGCGACAAGCAAGGAAAACTCGCACTATATCCGTGCCGCCGCACATGCGCGAGCGTGCGCCCCCGCCACCGGCGAGTCTTTATGATAAGAGGGTGGAGGGGAGCCCCGCCGCATGCGCAACCTGAAGATCAACGCCGAACGCCTGTGGGGCGGCCTCATGGAGACCGCGGCGATCGGCGCCACGCCGAAAGGCGGCATCTGCCGGCTCACCCTCACCGACCTCGACCGGCAAGTGCGCGACTGGTTTCGGGCTCAGGCCGAGGCGCTCGGCTGCCGCGTCACGGTCGACGACATGGGGGTGATGTTCGCGCGCCGCGAGGGTCAGCATGACGTGCCGCCGATCGCCATGGGCAGCCATCTCGACACCCAGCCGACCGGCGGCAAATTCGACGGCGTGCTGGGCGTGCTCGGCGGGCTCGAGGCGCTGCGCGCGCTGGTCGAGGCGGGCTACGAGACCCATGCGCCGATCGAGGTGGTCAACTGGACCAACGAGGAAGGCTCGCGGTTCGCGCCGGCAACGATCGCGTCGGGCGTGTTCGGCGGCGTGTTCGGGCGCGACTGGGCGGTGGCGCGGGCGGACCGCGCCGGCGTCCGCTTCGGCGACGCGCTCGAGGCGATCGGCTATCGTGGGGCGCAGCGCTGCGGCGACCACCCGCTGTCGGCCTTCTTCGAGCTCCATATCGAGCAAGGTCCGATCCTCGAGGCCGAGGAAAAACAGATCGGCGTCGTCACCGGCGTCCAGGGCATCCGCTGGTTCGAGGCCACGATCATCGGCCAGGAGGCGCATACCGGCACGACGCCGATGCGTCTGCGCAAGAACGCGCTGCTCGGCGCCGCCCGGCTGGTCGATCGCATCAATGCGATCGCGCAGGCGAAGCCGCCGCTCGCGGTCGCGACCGTCGGATTGCTCGAGGTTAGGCCGAATTCGCGCAATGTGGTCCCGGGCGACGTGTTCCTCACCATCGATCTGCGACATCCCGAAACAGCCGTGCTCGATGACATGGAGCAAGCCGTCATGCAGGCGGCGAGCGAAGTGTGCGATCCGCTCGGTCTTTCCGTCGCGGTGACGAAGATCTGGGATCAACCGCCGACGCAGTTTGATCCAAGCTGCATCGCGGCGGTGCGTCGGGCCGCCGAGACGTCGGGCTATTCGTCTCGCGAGATCGTGTCGGGCGCATTTCACGACGCCGCCTATGTCGCGCGCGTCGCCCCCACCGCCATGATCTTCGTGCCGTGCCGCGACGGCATCAGCCACAACGAGGCGGAATTCTCTTCGAAGGAGCAGTGCGCCGCGGGGGCGCAGGTCTTGCTGCAGGCGGTGCTCGACTACGACCGGCGGCTTGCGGAACGGTCGGGCACTGATGCATGAGCGGGCGTAGCCCGGAATTCGTTAACGCTCAATGGGGCCACGTTTGGCTCCATGCAAGATGTCCCAGCTCCGGCTTTACGCGGAGCGACGTGGTCCCTAGAATTGCCCAATCACGGGCCGTGCTTCGGCTAGACGAGCGCCTTATCATCTGCGGAAAGCGCGGGTCACAGCAGGAAACCTGACATGCGGATCATCGATTCCCATTTCCACTGGTGGCCGCGATCGGTTTCCGACCGGCTCTGCAAGCGCAAGAGCTATCCGCGGGCCGAGCTCAATGACTTGGGCGGTTACACCTATTTGCGCCAGGACGGCGGCGACTACATCTTGAACAGCTGGGCCGAGTGGTTCGACCTAGACAAACAGCTCGAGCACATGGACGGGCTCGGCCATCAGGTCGACGTGGTGTGCTCGATCGGGCCGCTCTCGGTCTACTTCTCCGATCTGCCGGCAGAGGAGGGGCGCGACACCGCCATCCAGTGGAACGAGGAGATGGCGGGCGCACAGCGCAAGCACCCTGGCCGGCTCTGGGCCAGCGCGGCGGTGCCGCTGGTGGACACCAGGATCGCCATCGACGTGCTGGATGATGCGGTCAACCGGCTCGGCCTGATGGGGGTCAATCTGCCGGGCAGCATCGGCAGCGACCCCCGCATCGATGCCGAGCGCCTGGAGCCGTTCTATGCCCGCGTCGAGCAGCTCGGCCTGCCGATATTCCTGCATCCCACCGACGCCGTGTTCGTGGACATGCTCGACGGCTACGATGGGGCACTGCATCTGAGCCTCGGCCGGGTCATCGAGGTGAGCGTGGCGGCGATGCGGCTGGTCCTTTCCGGCGTCATGGAGCGCCATCCGAACCTCAAGATCGTCATGTCCCACACCGGCGGGGCGCTGCCTTACCAGTCCGGCCGCATGGATAAGAACTCCGCGAAGGCGAAACTTCCGCGGCCGGCGAGCGACTACCTCAAGCGCATGTACACCGACACGGTCTCGCCCCACGTGCCGGGGATGAAATTCGCGATCGACTATTATGGCATCGACCACGTGATGTACGGCACCGACTATCCGTGCTGGGATCCGGCGACCGCGCTCAAGCTGCTGGACGAGCTCAAGCTGCCGAAGGCGGACCAGGAAAAGCTGTTCTATGGCAACGCACGGCGCATTCTCGGGCTGCGCGATCCAGTTCGGGCGGGGGTCAGTCAATCCGCTGCATGAGTACAGCGAAGCGTGATGAGGCGGCCGGCGAAACGAGCACGGCGGCCGCGCGCGACGTCGTGAGCGTTCGATCTGACTGAATGTCTTGCGCCTGCCCCGATCGTCAACGCCGTCCGCACGGAATTCATAAAAACTGAAATGCCGCTTATCCATTGAATTAATGTCTCTCCATTAGATGACTTCGCCGGTCGGGGTATCTGCGGTTCATGCGGCCGCCCGACGTCAGCGACGTCATGCCATCGAGCAGACTCAGTCCCATCGGCTCCTCCGGTGCACCGCGTGCAGCCGTGGGGGAAGCTTTGTTCGTGCTCCTGGCGACGGTCCTGCTGCTGCTCGCGGTCGTCCCGAGCGCCGCCAATGAACGCCTGTCGCTCTACGCCTATCGGGACACCAGAAGCCTGGTCGCGCTGGTGGAAGACGCCGCCGCTCTCTTCGAGCAGAAGGGCGAGCAGGCGTTCAAGGACTTCGGCCAAAAGGATTCCAAATGGCTCAATGACGAATACTACTTCTTCGTCTATGCCTTGGACGGAACCTGCCTGTTTCACCCGATCACGCCCGAGTTGATCGGTCAAAACGTCATGGCGCTCCGGGACATCAACGGGAAGCCGATCATTCGGCTGATCACCGACGTCGGCCGCAAACCCGAAAAGCACGCCAGTGGCTGGGTGTTCTATCTCTGGTAAAACCAGACGCAGCTCACGCCGAGCTGGAAGAGCACCTATATCCGCAAGGTCGCCGGACCGAACGGCCAGACCTACGTGATCGGAAGCGGGAGCTTCACTATCAAGGTCGAAAAGCTGTTTGTCGAAGAGCGCGTGCGGATGGCCGCCGACCTGTTGAAGTCCGCGGGCAAGGACGCGGCATTCAAGCAATTCCGGGATCCGGGGACGCCGTTCGTATTTCTCGACTCGTTCATTTTCGTTCTCGACGAGCACGGCCGTACGCTGGTGGATCCGGCATTTCCGACCATGGCGGGGCGCGATCTCTCCGAGTTCAAGGATGCCGTCGGCTTCTATCCCATCAAAGAGGCGCTGAAGAAGCTTGCCGCGGGCTGACGAGGCCTGGGTGCAATATCTGTGGCCGAAGCCCGGCAGCTCGGTGACGTCGCGCAAGCTCGTCTATGTGCGCAAGATCCGCGTCGGCGGCGAAACCCTGATCGTCGGTTCCGACTTCTTCCTGGCCACGCCGATCTGGATGAAAGTTGAGGACGCATGGCCAAGAAACCCGCCGGGCTGATCTACGGCGTCGACGACGTCCCGCCTTGGTCCGCGCTCGGCCTGCTGGCGGTTCAACACATATTCCTGATGTCGAGCACGCTCGTGCTGCCGATCGTGCTGGTGTCCGAGATCGGCGGCGACTTCACGCAGGTTCAGGCCGTCGTGGCGCTGACCATGATGGCGTGCGGGATCGGGACCATCCTGCAAGCCATGCGCTGGCGGGGCATCGGCTCGGGCTACCTGTGTCCCAATCTCTGCGGACCCAATTTCTTCGCCGCCTCGATGGCGGCGGCCTGGCTCGGCGGGCTCCCGTTGATGCGCGGCATGACGATCGCGGCCGGGCTCGTGGAGATGGTCTTTGCGCGCTTCGTGCACCGCCTGCAGTTTCTGTTTCCCACCGAGATCACCGGTCTGGTCGTGTTCATGGTCGGGGTCAGCCTGGTGCCGGTCGGAGCCTCGCGCTTTTTGCATGTCGACTACACCGGGGAGCCGATCCAGATCACCAGTCTCGCGGTCGCGGCGGCGACGTTGTTCGTGATGGTCGCGCTCAACGTGTGGGGAAGCAACAAGCTGCGGCTCTACGGCGTCTTGATCGGAATGGCGCTCGGCTACGCGCTGTCCGCGGCCACGGGCCTGCTGCCGCTCGACCGCTTTCATCAGGTCGTGGAGGCGCCCTGGATCGGGTTTCCGACGCTCGCCGGCGCCTTCGACATCGACTTCCGCTGGTCGCTGTTGCCGGCCTTCGTGATCGTGTCGATCTGCGGCGCGTTGAAATCCTTCGGCAATCTGGTCATGTGCGAGAAGGTCAACGACGACGAATGGACCAAGCCCGATACCAAGCGCATCGGCGACGGTCTGATGGCGGACGGAATCGCGGTGACCGTGTCGGGCCTGCTCGGGGGCGTGGCATCGGACACCTCGTCCAGCAACGTCTCGCTGAGCGGCGCCTCGGGTGCGACCAGCAAATGGATCGGCGTCGCCGCCGGAGCTCTGTTCATCCTCTTGGGCTTCTCGCCCAAGCTCAGCGCGCTCCTGTCGATCATGCCGGCGCCCGTCGTCGGCGCCATTATCGTCTTCGTCGTCTGCTTCATGATGATGGCCGGCCTGCAGATCATCCTCAGCTCGAAGCCGGATACGCGGCGGACGTTCGTCATCGGCACCGCGCTCTGCTTCGGCCTGAGCCTCGACATGCTGCCCGACCTCTACGCGCACCTCGCACCCTGGCTGCGGCCGTTTTTCGAATCCTCGTTGACCTTGAGCACGGTCATGGCCGTGGCCCTCAACCAGTTGCTGCGGGTGGAGGAGACGCTGCTGCTGCGGCGCAAATCCGATGCGACAAAAGCAGTTTAGGTCGACGGATGCCGCTTCAAAGCCGCCCCGATCGCGCTTGAGAGTCCTCAATCCTTCGGGCTGAACGCCTGCTGCGCCACCGCCGTCGGCAGCGCCAGTCCCAATCCCTGCGCCTTCGCCTGTTTGTAGATGCGCCAGGCGATGCCGATGTCGTGCGACACCATGCCGGTGGTGTGGACGAGAATGCGCTCGTCGTCACGCTCGCGGCCGGGCTTGAGGCCGGCAACCACCTCGCCGATGTCGGCATGCAGCCGCGCGCGGTCGAACTCGCCGGCTTCGATCATGTCGCGGAACTCGCGCACGGTCATGTTGCAGTCCCAGTCGTCGATCACGGTTTTGTCGAAGCGCGCCCAGCCGGCCGGGTCCATTTCCCGGCGCGCCAGCGACACGAACGTCGCCCCTCGCTTCACCCACGGCTCGCGGCTGACGATGTCGGTGCGGGTGGTGCAGCCGATGGCGAGGTCGGCGTTGCGCACCACCTCCTCGACGCTGTCGAGCGGTCGCACCGGGATGCCGAGCGTCTTCGACCACTTGGCCACGAACGCTTGGCGGGTCTCGCGGCGGCGGGAGGTGCAGATGATCTCCTCGAATTTGTAAAGGTGCCGCAGGCAGCGCAGGCAGTTCTCGGCCATGGTGCCGACCCCGACCAGCCCCAATGTGCGCGGCGCCTTCGGTCCCAACCATTTGAGCGCCACCATGGCGGCGGCGGCGCTGCGGATCGCGTAGGTCCAATGCTCGTCCAGGATGGCGATCGGCTGGCCGGTCTTGGGATCGGCCAGCACGATATAGCGGGCGCAGTCGAGCCGGCCGACGGTGTTGCGCACGCCGTCGTCGTAATAGGAGTAGAGGCGGACGCCCGCGATCGGCTCGTCTTCCAGGATCACGGTCTTGACGTGCCAGTGATTGTGAAACGGCGCGCCGACGTCGAGCTTCTGGCTCGGCGGCACCGACCATTTCACCGAATTGCGCGCATGCATGCGAAACACGTCCTCGCAGATCGCCATCGCCTCGGGCACCGACAGGAGCTTCACGGTGGTGGCGTAGTCGATGAACAGGACGCTGTCGGGCGCGCTCATCGGCAGAGATACTCCTCGATCATGCCGCGGTAGGAGAGGGCGCCCGCGACCAGATCGGATACGGCAATGCGCTCGTCGTCGGAATGCCACTGCTCGATGGCGCCCGGCCCCCACATCGCCGCCTCGCCGCCCTTAAAGCAGAAAAAGCCGGCGTCGAGCGCGCCATGGCTGTGGAAGGTCTGCGGCGGCGCGAGCCCCACGCGCCGGCAGCCGCCATTGACGGCGCGCATGAACGCGCCGTCGGTGGCGATCTCGGCCGGATACATGAACGGGCCGAACTCGGTCTTCACCTGCCAGGGATCGCCGATATCGGCCGCTTTCTCGATGGCCGCGAAGGCGACCTGCGGATCGTCGCCCGGGAGCAGGCGCCGGTCGAACACGAGCCGGACTTCGTCTTGCACGGTGTGGGTCGCCTCCGGCCACGAGCGCATGGACGTGGGCGTCAAGGTCGCTTGGCCGAGGCCCGGATGCTTGTTCCCTCCGACCTCGACGGCTGCGACGCGGTCGAGCACCCGGCGGGCGCCATCGATCGCGTTGACGCCGACCCAGGGCGTGCTGCTGTGCGAGGCCTTGCCGCGCACGGTGACGATCGCGTCGATGCGGCCCTTGTTGGCGAGCGCGACGCGACTGGTGGTACCGATCACGATGACGGCGAGCTTCGGGGAAAATCCCAGTGCGTCGCAAATGCTGATCGCGGCGTCGTGCCGGCCGGTCTCGCCGGCCGTGCTCACCGTGAAGACCAGGCGGCCTTGCAGGTTGAGGCGGTCGGCGGCGGTCTTCACCGCCGCCAGCGCCGCCGCCAACGACCCTTTCTGCTCCGAGACGCCGCGGCCGCGCACACAGGCCCCGGCCGCATCCTCGATCAGCTCGCCCGCATAGGGATTGGGCATGCGGTTCGCCGGATGGGTCATCGCATAGGCCATCAGCATCAGGCGCCTGTCGGCACGCTCGGGCCCGAGCTCGACCAGGAGATTGCCCATCTTGTCGCGTCGCCACGGCAGCCCGAGCTTTTGCACGAGCGGCACCACCTGCTCGCCGATGAAGCTCTGCACCTGCGGCTCCTGCTCGAAGCGTTCCGTCTGCGGGCTCGGATGCCGGACGAAGGCTCGCGTCCACGCGACGATATCGGCAGCCGGGATGCCCAATTGATTGTGGTCTGCATTGGCCATTGCTTCTTCCTATGATCGATCGAGCGTCACGATTGGTCCATCCACGGCGAGATACGCCGCTCCGCCCACCGGATCAGCTCGGTGATGGCGATGCTCAGCACGGCGAGCGTGATGATCGGCACGAACAGCAACGCGGTCTTGAAGGTGTTGCCGTAGAAGGTGACCATGTAACCCAAGCCCGACAGCGCCGTGAACATCTCGGCGACCACGACGCCGACCAGAGCGCGGCCGAGGCCGAGCCGCAACCCGGCGACGAAAAACGGGATCGCGGCCGGCAGCATCACCTTCCAGAACATCTGGCTGCGGCTGCAGGCGAAGGATCGCGCGGTCTCCAGATAAGCGGCCGGGATATTTTTGACGCCGGCCTGGGCGTTGATCACGATCGGGAACACCCCCACGATGAAGGTGAGAAAGACCTTGGCTTCGAAGCCCAGTCCGAGCCAGACGATCACCAGCGGCACCAGCGCCACCGTCGGCATGGCGTAGAGCGCGTTGACGTAAGGGTCGAACAGCTTGGCGACGATGCGGACCGTACCCATCGCGATCCCGAGCGCGAGGCCGATGATCACCGCCAGCCCGAATCCGACGCTGAGCACCGCCAAGGTCTGGCTCAACTGCCGCACCAGCTCCCCGCTTTGCAGCGTCTGGTAAAAGGCGACGGCGATCGCCGACGGCGGCGGTAGGAATAGTGGCGGGATCACGGTGAGGCAGGCGATCTCCCACACCGCCAGCACCGAGCCGTGCAGCGCAATCTGCGCCGCGATGCCGCGCAGCCGCGAGCGGTCGCGGTTACTCTTGGTGTCGTCCGAAATGACGGTCATGCGGCCAATTCCTGCGAGAGGAGCGCCCAGAGATGCTCGCGCAGCTCGGTAAACTGTCGGCTTGCCCGCACCACCTCGACCGTGCGCGGGCGTGCGAACGGCACTTTCACTTCCTCGATGATGCGGCCCGGCCGCGTGCCGAATACCAGGATGCGATCGGAGAAGAATATCGCCTCGTCCATGTTGTGGGTGATGAACAGGATCGTCTTCGGCTGACGGGCGAGGATGTCGGCGATGTCGCGTTGCAGCTTCTCGCGCGTGATGGCATCGAGCGCACCGAACGGCTCGTCCATCAGCAGCACCGAAGGATCGAGCGCGAGCGCGCGGGCAATGCCGACGCGTTGCTGCATTCCACCGGATATCTCGTGCGGATAATGGTGCTCGAAGCCGCCGAGACCGACCAGACGGATCATCTCGCGCACGCGCCCGGCCAATCTCCCGGCGTCGTCGCGCCGCACCTCGAGCCCGAACGCGATGTTTTGCGCAACCGTTCGCCAGGGGAACAGATTGAACGCTTGGAAAATGACCGCGCGTGCCTGCTCGGGCGCCGAGACCGGCCGGCCGTCGAAGCTCACGCTACCCGCCGTCGCCACGTCGAGCCCGTGCACGATGCGCAGCAGCGTGGTCTTGCCGCAACCGCTCGGGCCGATCAGCGAGATGAATTCGCCCGGTTGCGCCGCGAAGCTCACCGAACGAAGCGCCTCCAGCGGCGGGCTGCCGGCGCGACCGGGGAAGACTTTCGAGACCCGGTCGACGGCGAGGGTGGCGGGCATGGGGGCCTTTTGGTCAAAACCGCCCGGCGCGGGCAGTACCGACAATTTTTGAGTTTGCCACTCTGTTGCATCATTCTAGTGTATTCAAGCCAGTCCCGCGCGATGCCGTTGAAGCCGACGCTCATGTATACAAGAACCGGCATCCAACTTGCTTCCCGCCGGCCGAGGTGCAACCACGGCGGCGGCCAAGGGCCGCGTCACCGGGAGACGAGATGATGTCGCGATACGCTCTAAAGTTGGCGGGCATCGGCCTTGTTGCTGGCCATATCCTGAGCGCGTCGGCCATGGCGCAACCCTACAAGCTCAGGGTCGCGACCGTGGGCGTGCCGCCGTCGATGCACACGCTCTACATGCAGGTGGCGTTCGAGGAGGGCATCTACCGGCGCAACGGCTTGATCGTCGACGAACTGGTCCCGCTCGCCGCCGGCCCGCTGGTGACGCAAGCGCTCGTCTCCGGGCGGATCGACGTGGCCGAGACCGACGCCGAGGGCGTGATCAACGCGGTCAACGCCGGCGGCGCGCCTTTGCTGGCGGTGGCGGCCCCGAGCCAGCATCTGTCATACGTCATCGCCGTGCAGCCGGAGATCACGTCGCTCAAGAGGCTGGTGGGCAAGCCGTTCGCGATCTCGCGGCCGGGCGCGCTGTCGCAATATCTGCTGTTTCCCGCGCTCGATCGCGAAGGCATCGCGCGCAATGCGGTGACGTGGGTTCCGATCGGCGGCGCCAGCGAGCGGCGCCTCGCGCTGGTCAACAACCGCGTCAAGGGCGCGCTGCTGCATCTCGATTACTTCTTCGCCGCGCAACGCGACGCCAAGGTAGTGGCACTCGACCGAGTGGTGCGCACCAATCCGGACTATCCGCATGAGCTGCTGGTGGTGCGCAAGGAGCTTGCCGACAAGCAGCCGGGGGCGGTCAGTGCCGTGACTCGGTCGATCATCGAGGCGTGCCGCTTCATGGTGACTAACCGCGCGCGCACCATCGAAATCTACCGGAAATATACCGGCGAGACCGACAGCAAGCTCGCGAGCGAAGCCTACGATGCGCTCCTCGCAATAAGAGGCTTCGGCGTCAACGGCGGGATGACGCGCAAAGGCCTCGAGGCCGCCGTGCAGCTTGCCGTGGAGAATGGCTCGATCAAGCAGCCGATCGCGCTCGCCGCCTGGGCCGATTTCCGGTTTCAGGAGGAAGTGCTGCGCCAGATCGGGACCGTTGCGGAATGACGACCGCATCAGGCGGAAAGAGAGCAGCCGACATGCCGAACGCCGGGGATACGGTCGCCAAGCGCATCGCCGATGTGGCGGCGGATTGCGGCATCTCGCTGGTCGCGAGCTTGCCCGATGGATGGATCACGACGCTCATCACGCATTTTGCAAATGACACGCGGTTTCGGCATGTGGCGGTCAATCGCGAGGAATCCGCGATCGGGCTGTGCTCGGGCGCATTTTTGAGCGGCACCGGTTCGTTCGCGTTGATGGGAGCCTCAGGCTTCCTCACCTGCATCTACGCCATCACCAAGATCAACTACACCTACCAGATCCCGCTCTTGATCGGCATCACGCTGCGCGGACGCCCGGGCGACCGCGCCAAATTCCACCAATCGAACGCCCTCTATCTCGAGCCGGTGATCGCGGCGATCGACATGCCGTTCATCCCCATCGAGCATTCGGACCAGATACCTGCGCTCGCCACCGCCTATCGCCATAGCCGGGTGATGTCGCGGCCGGTGGTGGTGGGGTTCACGCGCGAAGTCTTAAGGGGAGAGGCGTGAGATGCGGTTCGAGGATTGCTTCCGATTGTTGGCGGAGCGGCTCAAGGACGACGTGATCGTCACCTCCGCGGGCAATTGCTCCGAGTTGTGGTGGGAGATCACCGGCGAGACCGAGCGCGTGTTCTATCTTGAGGCCTCGATGAGCCTCGCCTCGCTGTTCGCCGCCGGCATCGCGCTCGGGGCGCCGGAGCGGACTGTCGTGGCGTTGAGCGGCGACGGCGCCTTCTGCATGAATCCCGGAATGCTGTTGGTCGAGCGGCAGCTGGCGCTGCCCAATCTCAAGCACTTAATGGTGTCGAACCGCTGCTATGGCTCGACCAACGATCTCGCTCATCCGTTCGGCGACTTCGTCGATTATGTCGGCATGGCGCAATCGGCCGGCATCGAGCGGGTCTATGCGTTCTCGACTATCGAGGGGCTGGCCCAGGGCCTCGACGACATGGTCCGGGTGCCGGGGCACGCCTTCGCGGTGCTCGAGGTGGAGCCGCTCGGGCGGCACGCCGCGTCGCCGCCGCTCGACGGCCCTGAGGTGAAGTTCCGCTTCGGGCGCTACCTCGAGCGCACCGGCGGGCGGCCGGTCTTCGACACGCAGCTCAAGGCGAAGCCGTGAATGCCCCGGGAGTCGCGAAATTTGCGGGCGTCCAATGCGTTAAATTTGCGTAAGCTGGGGGTCGCCGCAGGCGGGCCACAATAGACCGCAATAAGGACAATGACCTGATTCACCACGGGAGTCCGACATGAAGCTTGGTAGGACCGTCGCGGCGCTGGCGCTGATCGGTACCGCCTCGTTCGCCCCCGCGCCAATCCATGCTCAGGCGGAAAACACTCCGCCGAGCAGCAGCGTTCCGCAATCGCCGTCCGACCAGCCAGCCATCCGAACAGCTCCGTCGGATGCGGGCGTGAGCTTCACATTTCATCAGACCGGGCCGACCGGCGGCGCGCAGGAAATAGTGCCGTTAGCCGAGCGCGTCGAGAACACGGCGCGCACCCCGTCCGTCGACAACGCGACAAGTAACGCGCCCGTCGAGAAGCCGGCGAACAAGTAGCCTGCCGCCGCAGCCTTTCATTTGCCCCCGGTCAGGGTCCACGTAATACGGGGTTTGTTCGGCGGGATATTGATCATCCTGAATCTCACGGCTTCTTGACCCGCCGGACACGACGGGACACCCGCGGCCGCCTGGAACGTCTTGTTGTGGTCAATGCACTGGGACGTCGCATTTTGGTCGGTGTCCGGGGCAGCCCAAGACGCTGTCGTGTTTCCCCGGCTGCCTTCAGCAAAGTAATAGATCGTGTCCCGCAGGAAACTGCCGACAAGCGTGCACCCGTTATCGGGGACCGGGTACCAGCCGCCGACCGCCCATTTCTCACCATCCTGCTTGTGCACCAGCGCGACGACGACGTTGCTGTAGGCACTGATATTGCAAAACGCCAATTGGAACGTCTGACTCTGCTGCTGGGCGTGCGACAAGTCACTCGATGAAACGCCCAATGCGCTGCAAGCAACAGCGACCGCCAATTTCATGGCTTTCATGGAACACGCTCCTGCATTTGGCGACCATAAGTCAAATCAGCGAGTACTCCGTCATCGAGTCCGGACCCTCGCGGTCGGCTGGTCGGGCTCGTGTGTCCAATGGACCCGCCCGGTGAATTTCGCCGGCGAAGAGCTCGACCTGCGGTAGCGTAGCCACAGCCGTTCACTGCGTGAAGTTCACGGTGACGTTCGAAAGCGAAGGATCGACGTCCCAGCGTCTAAAATTCACCAGTACCTGCCCACTTTGACACTTGGTCGTTGCGGCCAGCTGGAACGCGTTGTTGGGATGAATGCATTGCTTCGAGGCGGTTTGGTCCGTGTCGGGCGCGCTCCATACGACCCTGTCCTTGCCTCGGAGGGCCTCGGCGTACCAATAAAGACGGTCTCCATGGAAAGTGCCGATGAGCTCGCAACCATTGTCAGGGATCGAGTACCAGCCCAAAGCCTGCCACCGCTGAGGACCCTCCACCAGCTTGACCATCAGAGCAAAGCTCATCCTGGTCACCGGGCTTTGGTTGCAGACGGCAAACGTGAACGTCTCCCGCGGCTGCTGTTGTTGCTGCTTGAGCAGCGCCAGCTGTTGCGGGGTCAGCTTCAACCATTGCCTCGCCTGGACCTTCTTCATCTGATCGCGATCGACGAAGGGCAGGATGGTTTTCTCGAAGGCGGCCCTGACCTGCTGGTATTCGCGCTGGCAGTTCGCCGCGCGCTCTTTCGGCAACTCGCCCTTGTCGATGAACTCTTTGAACAGCTCGGGATGATCGCCCCCATGGGCGATGCAGAGCGAATTGTAGTAGCGCTGCAGGCCAGTGCCATGCTCGTCAAAAAAGGCGGGCGCCCCGAACGCATACCACACCTTGTACACGTAGGCATTGCCTCTCACGATCGTTCGAGCCACGTCCGGACTGAACTGCAAAGCGATGAAGGTCGAGATCTCGTCGGCTGCGTCTTCCTCGCGCCCAAAGACCGGAATGGCGAGCATGTCGATGACGGCGTGCCCCAGTTCATGGAGCAATACCCCGACGAGCCCTCCAACAACGACTTCTTCGAATGTGAATTCGGACGGCTGCCCCTGTTTGGGTCCGACGCGTTCGAGGGCCTCGACGTATTCGTAGCAAAGCTCAATCCGCCACTTCGAGGGCTGGTACTGCGCATTGACAAAACCGCACTCGATGGTGACCATCGAGAACTTGTGGGGCAATCGCAAGGGCGCCAAGAACTCGCTCAACTGCTCCAGCAGTTTGAACTGTTGCACCCGATTGAACACCGGAAGGTATTTCAGACTCTTGGGAGGGATATAGGAAAACTCGATCTTGCTGTTGATCAAGTCCGACGGCGCCTGGGCGGAGGTCGGCTGGCACAGCACCGCTGTCCACGCCAAGGCAAATGCCAAGGTCGCAACGCGCACGATCGATTTCATGATGTTACCCACGCTTCGATTTGGTGAGTCCGTTGAGGCGTTTGCGCATCCCCGTGCCATCTTTTGAGCCAACGATCACGACGATCGCTCTGGCCGAGTCGAGCCCCCGCCGACCAGCAACATCATCTTACATCGCCGGGCAGCAACCATTGCGCGGATCTGACCTTGATCAGCAAGTCAGGATCCACGAACGGCATGACCCGCAAGTTGAAGGCCATTCGAACTTGCTGATATTCCCCCCAGCAGCGTCGAGCACGATTCAACGGCAGCGTCGGTTCGTTACCGCTGACCAAGAAATCAAATGATATGGGCGCACCGCCGAAAGCGATGCAGAGATAATTGTAATAACGCTGCTCCTCGGGCGAGTTCGCGTCGGCGAACGCGCTGCCCGTCCAGGTTTTCTTGGAGGCGAGGAAGAAGTCCGTCGACCCCTTGACCGTGCGGAGCGCCAGCTCCTCGCCGAACTGCAGCATCACCAACGCCGCCAGCCTGTCGGCGGCGTCTCCGCTGCGCCCCCAGACGGGAATCTGCAGGATGTCGAACATCGCGTGCGCCACCTCGTAAAGCACGACCTGGATGAACGCGCCGGCGATCATCGATGGTCGTGACTTCGGGTCGCTTTTGGCGGCCACCTTCTCGATCTGGTCGATGAGCTCGTAGCAGATTGTGATGGGCTCCAGAGGCTTGTACGGACGAGCGGCGGCGCCGCACTGGTCCACTTTCACCGTGAGCTTTCGCGGCAGCCGCAACGGCGTCAGGAACTGCTGAAGCTCCTCGAGGACCTTTCGGTTCTTGAGCCGGTCGTAAATCAGTTGATAGCTGCGGTTGCTCGGCTGTCCATAGGCGATCTCGATCTGCGAATTCTGGAGACCCGAGGGAGCCTGTGCGATGGCCTGCGTAGCGTGCACCGTGAAATAAAACGAGGCGCAGGCCACTGCGGCCGCGTTCATCGCGCATTTCATCGACGACGCGCTTATCCGGTTGGGCTTGATGGAAACTGACATTTGCACCTCAAGTCTCTCGAAATGCGTGGTCCGTCTGGGACTCGAACGTCAATACTGCAAGGCAAAATGCTAACCTTGGCGATCCTGGGATGCAAGCAGCAGGACGATAGTCGGGTTGGATTCCCCCATTGCTGAGAGGTCGCAGCGGTTGGCTCGACATTGCGAGCGCCAGGAGCGGGGCGCCGCGCGGCCAGCGGCGTGTTGATAAATCCGATCAGGACGCATACGCTTGCCATTGCACCCAGCACCGGGGGGCTGTCGATGTCGGCTGCAGAACAGAGAGTCGCTCAAGTCAAAGCAATGTGCCAAATCGCCATGGGCTGTGCGGAGGTGATTGCGGCAAATGACTCGAGCGATGACAGATATGAGTACGAGAAGGAGACGTACCAAAAGCGAAAGCTCAGAGCCATTCAGATCACGAAGTTGATCGAGGACAGATTTCAGTTCGAGACCGCGTTGCACAGTCTCATCGATCTTTGTATCGCGGCCAACGAGATGGATGATGCCCGAAAGCTTTTCAGGATGATTTCTATCGATGCCATCCGCGCGTCAATCTTGAAGTCGCATCCGACGCTGGAACGGTCCAATTGACCCCCGGTTGATCCACTTAGACTAGACTAAGTGCAGGCCATCGAAGCTTTCACTGGCGCCGCGGAATGTCCGGCTCGCCGAGATCCCAGAACAGTCCCGCCATGGCGCCCAGTCCCTCGCGGGCGATCGGCGCGAGCATATGCTCGTCGGGCGCGTGCTGCGAGCATCCGGCATAGGAGTGCGGGACCCAGATCGTCCGCAGGCCGAGCACGTCGGCAAAAGTGTCGTTGGGCAGCGATCCGCCGAAGTTGGGGATGATAGTCGGCCGGCGCCCCGTCGTGTGCTCGATCGAGCGCGCCGCCCAGCTGACCCATGGATCGTCGGGATCGAGCCGGCTCGCCTTGAACACCCCGCGTTCGCCCCGGCGCACCTCGACCTGGGTAAAGCCCTGGCGGTCGAGGTGGCGGCGCAGCGCCGGAATGATGTCGTCGACCTTGGTCCCCACCACATAGCGCAGCTGGCAATGCGCCCGCGCGTGGCCCGGAATGGCATTGACCGGACGTTCCGGCGTGCCGGTGGTGAAGGCCAGGATCTCGAAGCTGTTCCAGCCGAACACGCGCTCGGCCGGGGTGAGCTCCGGCTCGCCCCAATCGTGGTCGATCCTAGGGCCGTTGCCGCCGCCATCGACCTCGACGCCGTCGAGCACGTGCCGCACCGATTGCGGCAGCGACGGCCGCCACTCCGGCACCAGGATCGTCCCGCGCGCGTCGGTGATCGAGGCCAGCGCATGCGCCAGGATGATCCCGGGGTTGGCCAGGAGGCCGCCCCAGTTGCCGGAATGATGCCCGCCCTCACGCAGATCGACGACCAGGTCGATCGGGTGGCCGCCGCGGGCGCCGAGAAAGAGCGTCGGCTTGTTCGGTGCGACGCGCGGACCGTCCGAGGCGATCAGCAGGTCGGCGTTGAGTAATTTCTGCTTTTGCTGCACGCAGAGCTCGTGCAGGCCAGCGGATCCCATTTCCTCGCCCATCTCGATCAGGATCTTGCCGTTGAATCCAAGCCGACCGCGTTCGGCGAGGACCGCCGCCAGCGCCGCGATATTGATGCTGTGCTGGCCTTTGTTGTCGGCGGTGCCCCGGCCGTAGATGCGTTGGCCTTCGACGCTCAACGCCCACGGCGAAAGGCCGGGTCGCCACAGGTCATCGAGGCCGCGGACCGTGTCGCCATGGCCGTAGATCAGCACGGTGACCAGGTCCGGGTCTTCGATGCGCTCCGCCACCAGGAACGGAGGGCCCTTGCCCAACGGGTTGTCGAGCACGCGCGACGTGAAGCCGAGCGGGGCGAGACACGGCGCGATCTCGTCGTCGAGATAGCTGCGCAGCGCGGCGGCGCGCTCCGGCTCCTGGCTCGTGCTCGGGATGGCGACCCGCCGGGTCAAATCGGCGATGAACTCGCCGCTGTCGAAATAGGCGTACGCGCGCGCGATCGCGGCGGCCCGGCTCATGATGTCAACCTTTCCGTGGCTTGAGTCCGTCCGAGTGGCCGACTACGGTCACGGATACGGATATTGCATGGGGCCGCCGTCGCGGCAAGGACGCCAGTCTGGGGAGATCGCGCGTGTTCAAGATCCTGCATTTGGATGAGTGTCCAGCCAGCCCGATGGAGCCGGGGCGGGGCGAGCAGGTCAAGCTGATCAATCCGGGCCTCGGCACGGAGAAAGTCGACGTCCACCTCAATCGGCTCATCCCGGGCGGACCGCGCGGCAAAGTGCATCACCACACCAATGCGGACAACGTCTACATCGTGAAAAAAGGGGAGGGGACGCTCACCGTTGAAGGCAAGACCTACCTCATCGGCGAGAACGACGTCGTGTACATTCCAGCGGGCATGAGGCATTCGCTCAGCAACCTGAGCGATAGCGTGTTCGAGATATTCGAAATCTACGCGCCATCCGGGAAGCATTTCGATTTCGTGCTGGACCAGTGAACGGCGCGCTAGTCTGAGCACCGTGGAGTCGGATTGACATCAGCCATGACCGACAAGCGAGGCGTCCTGTTCGTCCCATACAAGGAGACGCTCGGATTATTGAGCGTCGCGGATGCACTGAAAGTCTGCGAAGACGTCTACAAGATGCATGCGCGCGGCAGCGTCGTCCTATCGAGCCCCCCGAGCTTCAAGCTCGACGTAGCGGACGGCTTCCATAACCACTGGCACGTGAAGTCGGTTTTTCTGAAGGATATCCCCGCCACCGGCGTTCGCGTCTACAATTACTTCGACGATGGCGTGCGCAACACGGTGGGTGGGCTCGATTGCACGCGCTATATCGTGCTCTCCAATCCGTGCAGCGGCGAGCCGCTGGCGATTGTCGACGAGCACTGGAGCTACGCCATCCGCAGCACGGCGGCCGCGGTGCTCGCCTGCAAGTGGGTGGGACCGAAGAATCCCAAGGTGCTGGGGCTCGTCGGCATCGGCACCATGGGCACCAATGCGTTGCGCTGTCTGAGCACCATGTACAAGTTCGAGGAAATCCGTTGTACCTCGCGCCGGCCGCAGACGCGCCAGGCTTTCGCGGAGACATGGTCGAAGGAGCTCGGCGTTCCGGTCGTGGCAAAGGATTCGATCGAGGAGGTGGTGCGCGGCGCCGACATCGTGGTCGGCGGCACCACCTCGCCCGACATCGTCAGCCGCGAGCCTTGGCTCAAGCCCGGCTGCACCTTCATCTCGCTCGCGCGCCGCGAGCTCGATCCGGCCGGCTGGTCGAAGCTGGACAAGGTGGTGATCGACAGCTGGGAATTCAACATGCTGCAGCGGGACTTCAAGCGCACGGTCGAGTCCGGCCTGTTCTCGCGCGCGCAGCTTCATGCCGAGATTCACGAGCTGGTCTCCGGGGCCAAGAGCGGGCGCGAGCGCGACGACGAACGGATTTTGGTTCATACCACCGGGCTTGTCTCGCAAGATGTGGCGCTGGCACACTTCTTGTATCGAAATGCGCTCGAACAGGGCCTCGGGATTTGGCTGCCGACCGCGCAGTGAGCAGCCGAGGCGTCTTGGAAAACCGACAGGAGCACGAGATGAGCAGCAAATCGCGGATCGATCGACGCGGCTTTCTGGTCAATGCCGGCAAGGCCGCGCTCGGCGTCACCGCCGCCGGCAGCATGGGCCAATTCGGGTCTTCCGCCTCGGCGCAGGAGAGGTTTCCGGCCCGCGACGTCAACTGGATCATCTATCAGGCGCCCGGCGGATCGATCGACACCACCGCGCGCGTCATCCAGCCCTATCTCGAGAAGCAAGGGGTCAAGACCAATCTCGAATACGTATTGGGTGCCGGCGGGCGCGTTGCGCGTACCAAGCTCTTCACCGCCCGGCCGGACGGTTACATGATGATGACGGAATCCGCGCCCGGCGGCGCGATCGACGAGGTGATCGGGCGCGCGGGCTACAAGGCGAGCGAGTTCACCCCGATCTACGGCTGGAGCGTGGTGAGTTGGCAGCTCTGCGTGAAGAAGGATTCGCCGATCCGGACCTTCCAGCAATTCGTCGATGAATGCAAAAAGCGTCGCGTGGTGGTCGGCACCATCGGACGCTCGGGATCGAGCCACATCCAGCTCGCCGCCGTGCAGAAGGAATTGAACCTGCCGTTCGGCATGGTCCATTTCGAGGGCTCGGGCAAAGCCTACCCGGCGGTGATGGGCGGCCATGTCGACGCGGCGATCAGCGGGCCCGGGTCGGGCTCCCGCATGCGCGACAGCCTGCATTTCCTCGGCGTCACCGGCGTCGAGCGCGAGAAGGCCTTGCCCGACGTGCCGACGCTGACGGAGTTGGGGTTTCGCGTCACCCCGATCGATCAGATCTGGTACGCCATGGTCACCCCGAAGGTGCCGGAAGACCGGATCGCGATCCTGTCCAACGCGTTCGCCAAGGCGTTCGAGGACAGGATGCTGTGGGAGCAGATGCAGAAGGTCGGCGAATATCTCAAGCTGCTGACGCGCCCGCAGGTCGAGGACATGGTGAAGAAGCAAGCCGAGGTCATCGAGAGGTACAAGGAGCTCTTGGGCTGAGGCGAGGGCCTCGACGCATATGATGGCGTCATGCCCGGGCTTGTCCCGGGCATCCACGTCTTCCTTTGCCAAGAAACAAGACGTGGATGGCCGGAACAAGTCCGGCCATGACGAATGGACTGATCACGAATGTCAGATAGTGCACGGATCAGAGGCTATTGGCGCGAAGAGTTTTCTCTGATCGCGATCCTCCTGCTGTTTTTCATCGGCATCGTCGCGTTCTCCCTCAAGAATCCGTTCGACGCGCGGCTGTTTCCGATCGTGATCGGCAGTACCGGCATTCTTCTCACCGTCGTCATCGCCGTCGAGCAAATGCGCCGGCGCCACGCCGGCGACACGGAGGTGGTTGACGACAACGACCCGGCGACCAAGGCCGATTGGCCGCGCTTTGCGACCGCGCTGTTGTCCGCGCCGGTGTTCGGGCTCCTGTTCTGGCTGTTCGGGTTCGTGGTCGCGTCGCTGGCCGTGATGCTGCTCATGCCGCTCCTGATGGGATATTCGAACCGCCGGCAGCTCGTGGTCGTCGCGGTGGTCACGGTCGCGCTGCTGGCGCTGATCTTTCCATACCTGCTGAATGTCGACCTTCCGCACGGCCTGGTGGGGGATTGGCTCATCGACAGGCTCGCGCTGCGCGCGACCTGAGCGGCGGTGGCATGCTCGATAACCTCATCCTCGGCCTGACCGCCGCCCTGCAGCCAAAGCAGTTCCTGTTCATGGTCGTGGGTACGGTGATCGGGCTGTGGGTCGGCGTGTTGCCGGGCCTCGGCGGGCCGGTCGCCATGGCGATCCTGATCCCGTTCACGTTCTCGATGGATCCGCTCTCGGCGCTGCTGATGCTTGCTTCGATTTCGGTCGGCGCCGCCTTCGGCGGATCGATTACCTCCATTCTGCTCAACATTCCGGGTGAGGCATCGTCCGCCGCCACCGCCTACGACGGCTACCCGATGGCCCAGCAGGGCAAAGCGAAGGTCGCCATGGGATTGTCGGCCGGCGCGTCGATGGCGGCGGCGATCGTCGGCGTTCTGATCCTGATGTTTGCCTCGGGCCCGGTGGCGAAGGCGGCGCTGGCCTTCAGCCCGGCCGAATACTTCGCGCTCGCCATTCTGGGCCTGACCGTCGTTTCGGTCGCGGCGCTCGGCTCCACCGTCAAGGGATTGGTGATGGGCGCGCTCGGGATCGCGATCAGCCTGATCGGCGTCGATTCGATCCTCGGATCGGAGCGTTACACGTTCGGCTTCGTCTATCTCCTCGACGGCATCAGCTTCGTGCCGGTCATGGTCGGCCTGTTTGCGATCACCGAATTGACAACCATGATCCTGGAAGGCGGCACCATCGCCAAGGCCGGCCGCCTCGAAGGATCGCTGTGGGACGGCTTTTGGGACACGTTCCGCTATCCGTTCACGCTCATCCAGAGCACCGCGGTCGGCGCCTTCCTCGGCATGATCCCGGGGATCGGCGCGACGGCGGCGAATTTTCTCGCCTACAGCGTGGCGCAGCGATCCTCGAAGCATCCGGAGACGTTCGGCAAGGGCGCGCCCGAAGGCGTGATCGCGCCCGAGGCCTCGAACAATTCCTGCATTCCGACGAGCCTCATCCCGGCGCTCACGCTCGGGATTCCCGGCGGCGCGACCTCCGCCATCCTGCTGGTGGCGGTGACCCTGCAGGGGCTGCGCCCGGGGCCGATGCTGTTCAGCTCGAACCCGGAGCTGATTTGGGGCTTTTTCATGGGGCTGCTGGTCGGTGCGGTGATGGCGACCGTGCTCTACCTCGTCATGATCCCGTGGTTTGCGCTGATCACGCTGGTGCGGATCGAGTTGATGGCGCCGATGCTACTGATCATCACGCTGTTCGGCGCCTACGCCAACGAGCGCAACATCATGGACGTATTCGTCGCGATCTTCTTCGGCCTGTTCGGCTATTTCGCTCGGCGGCACGGCTATCCGCTGATCAGCCTGGTCATCGGTCTCATCCTCGGCAAGCTCGCGGAGGGCTCGTTCCACCAGGCGCTGATGATCTCGGATCACGATTATTCGGTATTCTTCCTGCGGCCCTTGTCCGCGACGATCTTCGCCATCTGTCTCGTTCTGGTGCTGTGGCCGGGCGTGAAGAAGCGGCTCGGCCGCGGCGGCGCCGAGGTCACCTGAGGGAAACGCCGATGCAAGCGGCCGAAATCAAGAAGCTCTTGGACTCCCGCCTTTCGCGTGAGCGCGCCAAGCAGCTGTTGATCGAGCTCGTCAAGGTGCCGAGCCCGCAGACCGAGCTGCTCGAGGACGAGCCGCTGCTCAAGGAGTTCATCCGGACGGCGATCGAGCCCCGCCTTCGCGCCATGGGCTTTGCCGACCTTCGCTACGATGCGATGGGCAACCTGATCGCGACGTACGGGACTGGGACGAGCGGCAAATCGCTGATGTTCATCGGCAATGCCATGAACCAGCCGGCCTCGACCATGCCGAACCCTTACGACGGCGACGTGGTCGACGGCGCGAAATTCGATCTGCCGGGCGAATGCGTGATGGGAAAGGGCGCCAGCGAGCAGAAGGCGAACCTCGCCGCCATGCTGCACGCCATGGAAACCGTCATCGCCAGCAAGGTGCCGATCGCCGGCAAGCTGATCTTCACCTGCTGCCTGTCGGGCGAGACCGGCAAGCACGACGCCATCAAGAGCGTGGTCGAGGGCGCCGGTGTGCGCGCCGACATGGCGGTGTTGGGCGGGACCGGCCTCAAGATCACGCTCGGCAACCGCGGCCGCATCGATGTGTTCGTGACGGTGAAGGGCTCGCCCTGCCATTCCTCGCGGCCGTGGGACGGCATCAATGCGATCACCGGTGCCACCGAGGCCATTCGCCTGCTGCTCGGCAAGGTCAAGCTCGACAAGCGCCACCCGCAGCTCGGCAAGCAGTCGCTGACCGTCAACCACATCCGCAGCTTCCCGGACTCGACCCACACCGTGCAGGAGCGCTGCGAGTTCACCCTCGACCGCCGTCTCTTGCCTGGAGAAGACCCCACCGAAGCCTTCGCCGAGATCGAACGGATCGCCAAGGAGGTCGAGCAGATCAAGGACCCGGTCAGCGGCAAAGCCTACGGCGTGGAAGTGCGGCTCGGGCCGTTCATGTATCCGTCGCTGGTCACGACCGACTCGGTCGTTGTGCGCGCACTGCTGCGAGCGAGCGAGGTCATGCTGGGCAAGCCGGTCGAGACCTATTATTCCCCGTCCGCGTTCGACCAGGGCTACCTGAACCACATGGGTATTCCGACCGCCAATTTCGGCGCCGGCGAGCACCAATATGCCCACACCGACTACGACATGGCCTCGGTCGAGCGCACGACCGATTCGGCACGGGTCTATGGCTTCATGATGCTCGACTATCTGACGTGAGGGCGCGGCGGATCAGCTCACGTCATTGAGATGACAGGCCGAAAAATGCCCCGGCGCGATCTCCCGGAGCGCCGGGCGTTCGCTGCGGCAGCGCGGCATCGCGTGCGGACAGCGCGGGTGGAAATGACAGCCTGACGGCGGCTGGAACGGGGAGGGGATTTCGCCGGCGACCGGGGTGAAGCGTTGTTTCGTGGCTACGAGCCGTGGCGCATTGGCAAGCAGCCCCTGGGTGTAGGGGTGATTGGGCTTGCGGAACAGTTCTTCGGTGGCGGCGATCTCGACCACGCGCCCCAGATACATGATCACCACCCGGTCGGAGAGGTGCTCGACTACGCCGAGGTCATGGCTGATGAACAGGTAGGTCAGCCTCAAGTCGTTGCGGAGCTCGATGAACAGGTTGAGCACCTGCGCTTGGATCGAGACGTCGAGCGCCGCCACCGGCTCGTCGCAGACCAGGAATTCGGGCCGCACCGCCAGTGCCCGCGCGATGCCGATGCGCGCCCGCTGGCCGCCGGAGAATTGGTGCGGGTAGCGGCGGCGGTAGCTCGGATCGAGGCCGACGCGGACCAGCATCGCATCGACGTAGTCTTGTTGCTGCGCGGCGGACGCAATGCCGTGCACGACCGGCGCCTCGCCGATGAGGTCGACGACGCGCATGCGCGGATTGAGCGACGCCATCGGGTCCTGGAAGATCATTTGCAGCTTGAGCTTGGCGCTGCGTCGGGCGTCGCCATCGAGTTCGTCGAGCGCCACCCGGTGGAATTTCACCCGGCCGGCGCTCGCGGGAAGAAGTCCGGCGACGATGCGGCCGAGCGTCGACTTGCCGCAGCCCGACTCGCCGACCAGCCCGACCACCTCGCCTTCGCCGATCGCCAAGTGCACATTGTCGACCGCATGGACCACGGCCTCGTGCAGGCCGGCGCCGAACAGGTTGGCGGCGCGGGCCGCGAGGTCGAGCGGCTTGACGAAGCGCTTGCTCACCCCTTCGAGCGTGACGATCGGCTCGCTCATGCGGGGGTCTCGCCTTCCGCATAAGGGTGCCAGCAGCGGGTGGCGCGGCCCGGCGCATGGACGACCATGGCGGGCGCCGTCTCGCAGGCCGCATCGGCGCGCGCGCAGCGCGGTGAGAAGGCGCAGCCCGGCGGCAGCTTGGCGGGCGAGGGGGGCGCGCCGGGAATCTGGACAAGCGGCGCGCCCCGCCGTTGCCGTCCCGGCGCCGAGCCGATCAGCCCGCGGGTATAGGGGTGCAACGGCCGCCCGAGCACGGCCTCGACCGGTCCTTCCTCGACGATGCGCCCGGCATACATCACGGCGATGCGGTCGGCGAGGCCGGACACCACCGCCAGATCATGGGTGATCCAAATAAGCGCGGTGCCGGATTGCGCACAGAGCGCCTGCACCTCGGCGAGGATCTGCGACTGGATGGTGACATCGAGCGCGGTCGTCGGCTCGTCGGCGATGAGCAGGAGCGGCCGGTGCAGGAGCGCAATTGCGATGGCGACCCGCTGGCGCAGGCCGCCGGAGAGCTGATGCGGATAGGCCTTGAGCCGCTCTTCGGGCGCCGCGATGCCGACGGCGCTCAACGCCTCGCGCGCGCGCGCCCGCGCGGCCCGCTGCGACACCCGCTCATGCGCGGTGACGGCCTCGATCATCTGGGTGTCGATGCGCAGCACCGGATTGAGCGTCATCATCGGGTCCTGAAAGATCATCGCGATCTTCCGGCCGCGATATTGGCGCAATTGATCCTCCGGGCAGCCCACCAGCTCCTCCCCGGCCAACCGGATCGAACCTTCGACGATGCGCCCCGGCGGATCGAGCACACCGATGATGGACCACCCGGTCACCGTCTTGCCGGAGCCGGATTCGCCGACCAGTCCCAGGACCTCGCCGCGGCCGACGGTGAAGCTCACGCCATCGACCGCCTTGACGACCCCATCGCGCAGGAAAAAATGGGTCTTGAGCCCCGAGACCGCGAGCACCGGCGGCGACGACATGCCGGTCACCGCTTGAGCCGTGGATTCATCACGTCGCGCAGCTGATCGCCGACCAGGTTGATGGCGACGATGGCGATGAGCAGCGCAATGCCCGGATAGAAAGCGATCCAGAACTTGCCGGAGAGCATGTAGCCATAGCCGTTGGCGATCAGAAGCCCGAGCGACGGCTCGGTGATCGGCACGCCGACGCCGAGGAACGACAATGTCGCCTCGAGCGCGATGGCATGCGCCACCTGCACGGTCGCCACCACGATCAGCGGCGGGAAGGCGTTCGGCAACAGATGTCGGAGGATGATGCGCGACTGCGGCAAAGCAAGGCAGCGGGCGGCTTCCATGTATTCGCGCCGCGTCTCGACCAGCGCCGAGCCGCGGATGGTGCGCGCGTAATAGGCCCATTGCGCCGAAACCAGCGCGATGACCACCTTGTCGACGCCCTTCCCGAGGATGGCGAGCAGGATCAGCGCGATCAGGATCGCCGGAAACGACAGTTGAATGTCGACGAGCCGCATCAGCACCATGTCGATGCGTCCGCCGAAATGCGCCGCGATGGTGCCGACCGCGGTGCCGATGGCGAGCGCGATCGCCGTTGCGGTGACGCCGACGAACAGGCTGAGCCGTAGGCCGTAGAAAATGGCAGAGAGCATGTCGCGGCCCTGGTCGTCGGTGCCGAGCAGATAGAGCTGGCCGTCGAAGCCGCGCGCGCCCGGCGGCAGCATATTGTCCATCACCGACAATTGGCCAAGGTCATAGGGGTTCTGCGGCGCGACCCAGGGCGCCAGGATCGCCAACGCGATCAGCACCGCGACCACGCCGAGCGCCGCAACCGCGGTGCGGCTCTCGGAGAACTCGCTCCATGCCGCGATGAAACGCGTTTCGCCCGGGCCCGCAACCATGTTCGAGGGAAGCGACATTTTCATGCCTCCCGCTCGGTCAACCGAACGCGGGGATCGAGCAAGGTATAGATCACGTCGACGACGAAATTGATCACCACGAACATCGCGACGATGACGATCAGGTAGGCGACGATCACCGGCCGGTCGAGGCGGTAGATCGAGTCGATGAGGAGCTTGCCCATTCCGGGCCAGGCGAACACCGTTTCGGTCACCACTGCGAAGGCGATCATGGAGCCGAGCTCGAGACCGATCACGGTGACGACCGGAATCAATATGACCTTGAGCACATGCACGCCGATGATCCGCACCGGTTTGAGACCTTTGGCGCGCGCGAACCGCACGAAATCCTGCAGCAGCGCCTCGCGCGTGCCCGCATAAGCGAGACGGATCACCAACGACGCCTTGTAGATCGCCAGCGTCAGCGCCGGCAGGATCAGGTGCCGCAGTCCGTCGATGGTCAGGAACGACCACTCGATGCCGAGGAGCCGCCGGGTCTCGCCACGTCCGCCGGCGGGCAGGATCTGGAGCTCGACCGCGAACAGCAGGATCAGCATCAGTCCGAGCCAGAAATTCGGCAGCGAGAATCCGATGATCGAGCCGGTCATGATGCTACGCCCGACCAGCGACCGCGGCGCGAGCCCGGCGATAAGTCCGAGCGGGATGCCGATCCCGACCGCCAGGACCAGCGCCACGAAGGCGAGCTCCAAGGTCGCCGGCATGCGGCTGAGGATCAGGTCGATGGCCGGCACGCCGTGCACGAACGAGCGGCCGAGGTCGCCGTAGAGCGCCGCCTTAAGGAAGAGGCCAAACTGCACCCAGAGCGGCTGGTCGAGGCCGAGCCGCTCGATCGCCCGCTCGCGCTCGATCTGATCGGCTTCGGGACTGATCAGGATGTCGATCGGATTGCCGAGCGCGTAGACGCCGATGAACACCAGCGTCGCCATCGCGAAGACCACGAGTAGGCTCTGCCCGAGACGGCGGAACAGGAAGGCGAGCATGGTCGGCTCCCAATTCGCGCCCCTATTGCGCCCGCTTGACCAGCGTGGCCTGGGTGCTCTGGTCGAGCCGCGGCACATAGGCGAGCTCCTTGCGGAACGCCCAGGTCGTCATCTCGAAGTGCAGCGGCAGCGCGCCGTAGTCGGCCATGGCGACGCGGCTCGCTTCGGCGAGCAGCGCCGCCCGCTTGCCATCGTCCACGGTCGCGAGCGCCTGCTCGAGCAGCGCGTCCACCTTCGGATTGGAATGGCCGCCGGCATTGCTGGTGCCCATGCCTTTGTCGCGGTTGGGCGTCGCGATCAGCGACTTCAGCGGCGACGCCATCTCGCCGGTGTCGGAGCCCCAGCCGGCGAGCCAGATGCCGAAATCGCGCTTGTTGCGGCGTGCGAAGAACTGGCTCTGGGTCATGGCGTCGAGCGAGACCTTGAGACCCACCCGCGTCAGCATCTGCGCCACCGCCTGGGCAATCATCGCGTCGTTGACGTAGCGGTCGTTGGGCGTTGCCAGCACCAGCGAGAAGCCGTTCGGATAGCCGGCTTCGGCGAGGAGCTTCTTGGCGCCGTCGAGATCGAGCTTGGGCGCCTTCATGTCCTTGTTGGCGCCGAACAGCACCGGCGGCAGCAGCTCGCCGGCTGCCACCGCGACGCCGCCCATGATGCGCGCCACGATGGCGTCGCGGTCGATGGCCTTGGAGATCGCCTCGCGCACGCGTTTGTCGCGGAACGGATTCTTGCCGCCGGTGTCGGTCACGCCGGGAACCGGCTCGTCGAGATAGTCGAAGTGCAGGTAGATGACCCGGTTGGAGAGGCCCTCGACGACCTTGAAGGCCGGGTTGGACTTGACCCGTTGCAGGTCCTGGATCGGCACGTTCTCGATCAGGTCGACGTCGCCCGCCAGCAGCGCGGCGACGCGCGGGCCGGCGCTGGTGATGGGACGGAAAATCGCGCGCTGCCAGACCGGCTTCTCGCCCCAATGGCCCTCGTTGCGCTCCAGGATGATGCGGTCGCCCTTGGTGTAGCGCACGAGCTTGAACGGCCCGGTTCCGGTCGCCGCCTCGCCCGAGTTGAACACCTCGGTCTTGGGATAAGTGCCGACGCCCTTGCAGGCCTGGCGGTCGAAGGTGACCGTTCCGGCGCCATTCGCCTTGGCCGACAGAATGCCGATGGTCGACATCTCGTTCGGCAGCAGAGGATGCGCCTGAGCGGTGGTCACCAGCAGCGTCAACGGATCGGGCGCGGTCATCCCGGTGATGGCGCGCACGTTGATGGCCATCGAGGAGGGCGAATTCTCGATCTGCGGCACGCGGCAGAACGAATAGATCACGTCGTTCGCGGTGAAGTCGGAGCCATCTGTGAATTTCACGCCCGGCCGCAGCTTGAATTCCCAGGTGGTGTCATTGACCGTCCGCCACGTGAGCGCAAGCCGCGGCTTGATCTGCTGCTGCTCGTCCTGGTCCAGCAGCGTGTCGAAGATGTGCTTCATCATCGAGTTGTTGGGCGCCAGGTTGTGGAAGTGCGGATCGATCGAGGAGGGTTCTGCCGAGAGGCCGATTTTCACCTCCTGGGCGCCGGCCGCGGCGATCCATCCACTCGACAGCGCCACGGCGAAGAATCGCGTCAATCTGGCCATTCTCGAGTTCCTCCGATCGCGCCGGCCCATCCTCGGCGTGGCCCGGCCGCTAATCTGAAACCGACCTGCCTGCCGATGCAAGCCTCGTTCCAATCCGGAATGGGCTTGATCGGCGAAGCCCCGGCTGCATCATGGGCGGATGAGCCGCCTGCCCAAGACCACCGAGATTCTCGAAGCCCTCGTGGGTTTCGACAGCACCAGCCGCAACTCCAATCTGGCGATCGTGGCGTGGATCGAAGCCTATCTCGACCGGCTCGGTGTGACGCATGAGCGCATCCCCGACCAGTCCGGCGCCAAGGCGAACCTGTGGGCGACGATCGGGCCTGCCGGCAGGCCGGGCTATATCCTGTCGGGGCATACCGACGTGGTCCCGGTCGACGGCCAGAGGTGGTCGAACGACCCGTTCCGTCTCACGGCGCGCGGCGGCCGCCTCCATGGCCGCGGCGCCGCCGATATGAAGGGATATCTCGCCTGCTGCTTGGCCGCGGTGCCGGACATGGTCGCCGGCGACCTCGCCACGCCGATCCACCTGTCGTTTTCCCATGACGAGGAGGTCGGCTGTGTCGGGGTCCGCAGCGTGATCGCCCGTCTCGACGGCGCGGCGGTCAAGCCCGCCGCCTGCTTCGTCGGCGAGCCGACCTCGATGAACGTGGTGATCGGCCACAAGGGCAAGCGCTCGTTCCGCGTCGACGTGCGCGGCCGGACCTGCCACTCCTCGCTCGCCCCCGAGGGGGTCAACGCGGTCGAATATGCGGCACGCCTCATCGTCAAGATCCGCGACATGGCCGATCGCCTGGCACGCGAGGGCGCCCGTGATCCGCTCTACGACGTGCCCTATACGACGACACATACCGGCGTGGTCGAAGGCGGCACCGCGCTCAATATCGTGCCCGACGCCTGCCGCTTCCAATTCGAGTTTCGGTCGATTGCCGCGGACGACGTCGATGCCTTGGCGGGCGAGGTGATGGCCTACGCGCGCGACCGGCTCGAACCGGATATGAAAGTGGTCGCCCCGGAGGCCGGGATCGCATTCGACGTGATGTCGACCTTTCCCGGGCTCGACACGCCGCCCGCGATCGATGTGGTCGCTCTGGCCAAGACGCTGGCGGGACGGACCGAGCACGGCAAGGTCGCCTATGGCACCGAGGGCGGTCTGTTCGCGGCCGCCGGCATTCCGACCGTGGTGATCGGCCCCGGCTCGATCGAGCAGGCGCACAAGGCCGATGAATTCATCGCGGCGAGCGAACTCGACGCCTGCGGTCGGTTTCTCGATCGGCTGATCGCGCATTGCCGGGCGTGACAAGCGCCGCCCCAACCTATTCCTTCACCGCCCCCGTCATCGCCGACACGTAGTGCTCGACGAAGAAGGCGTAGAGCACGACCAGCGGCAGCGAGCCGACCAGCGCGCCCGCCATCAGCGAGCCCCAGCGGTAGATGTCGCCATCGACGAATTCGTTGACGATCGCGACCGGCACCGTCTTGTACTGCGAGGAGGAGATGAAGGTGAGCGCGTAGATGAACTCGTTCCAGCACAGCGTGAAGCAGAAGATGAAGGCGGAGATCATCCCGGGCACCGCCAGCGGCAGGACGATCTTGGTGAGGATCTGCCAGCGGCTCGCCCCGTCGATCAGCGCGCATTCTTCCAGCTCGAACGGGATGGTCTTGAAATAGCCCATCAGCAGCCAGGTCGAGAACGGAATCAGGATGGTCGGATAGACCAGGATCAGCGCGAACGGCGTGTCGAACAGGCCGTACTGGAATACGACGGTCGACAACGGAATGAACAGGATCGACGGCGGCACCAGATAGGCGAGGAAGATCGAGGCGCCGACCCACTGCGCGCCGCGGTAGCGCAAGCGCACGATCGCATAGGCGGCGAGCACGCTGGCGACGATCGAGAGGATGGTGGCGGCGACCGCCACCAGCATCGTGTTCCACAGCCAAAGCGGATAGTAGGTCTCGAACAGCAGCTTGTTGATGTGCTTGAGCGTCGGCGTCCAAGTCCAGAACGGATTGAAGCGCTCGAGATCGAGCAATTGCTCGTCGGGCTTGATGGCGGTGAGCGCCATCCAATAGAACGGGAACAGCAGCACCAGCAGGATGATCGCGAGCGGGAGATAGAGCGTCACCAGGCGTCGCGGCAGCGTCTCGAGGTAGCTCATGCCCTCGGTGTGATCGGCGGCGGGGGACGAGCCGGTGAGCACCGCCTTCGGGTCCACCTTGGAGATGAGCGCGTCAGTCATTGCTCTCCCCCTGCTGCCACTTCCTCCGCTGCAATCCGAACCAGGAGATCAGGATCGCCGCCAGCAGGAACGGAATCATGGCGGTGGCGATCGCCGAGCCCTCGCCGAGATAGCCGCCGCCGATGGCGCGCTGGTAGCCGAGCGTGGCCATCAGGTGGGTGGCGTTGGCGGGGCCGCCGCGGGTCAGCACCCAGATCAGCTGGAAGTCGGTGAAGGTGAACAGCACCGAGAACGTCATCACCACGGCGATGATCGGGGTCAGCAGCGGGTAGGTGATGTGGCGGAACATCTGCCAGCGGCTGGCGCCGTCGATGGTCGCCGCCTCGTAGAGCGAGGGCGGCACCGTCTGCAGGCCGGCGAGCAAGGTGATGGCGATGAACGGGACGCCGCGCCAGATATTGGCGAAGATCACCGACCAGCGCGCGTTCCAGGTGTCGCCGAGGAAGTCGATATTGGTCGCGATCAGCCCGAGCTTCCGCAGCGACCAGGACACGATCGAGAACTGGCTGTCGAAGATCCACCAGAAGGCGATGGCCGAGAGCACCGTCGGCACGATGAATGGAATCAGCACGACGGCGCGGATGATCGCCTTAAACGGCATGTGCTGGTTGAGCAAGGTCGCCAGATAGAGGCCGATCGCGAATTTGAACACGCTGGCGACGCCAGTATAGAGCAGCGTGTTGAACACCGAGAGCCAGAACACCGCGTCGTCCCACAGCCACTCGTAGTTCTCGAGCCCGATGAAATTGCCGCCGCGGCCGATGCGGGCGTCGGTGAACGACAGCCAGACGCCCAGCCCGAGCGGATAGGCGAGAAACAGCAGCAGGAACGCGCCGGCCGGCAGCATGAACCACAGCCCGAGCCAGTCGCGGTTGACCTTCAGCCGATCCCATATCGAGATGTCGCGGATCGGCGTCCGCACCTGCTGCAGAGCGATCGTCATCGCGTGGCGCCTCTAGGCTGAGCGGTGGCGGGCGCCGCCTGGGCGCCACCCGCCGTCGCGTCAGGCCACTCAGCGATAGAGCCGCGTCGCCTGGCGCTCGGCGATCTTGATGGCGCCTTTGGCATCTTCGCGACCGGCGCAGACATTGGCGAACATGTCGACGACGATGAAATCGGCCAGCGCCGCGGCCGCCTTCTCGCCGACCGACCCAAGCCCGCCGGCGGTCAGCGTGCGCTTGGCCGCCTCGCGGAAGATCGTGTTCTTGGGATCGACCGTCCACACCGGATTGGAGTCGTAGGCGTTGAGCGGATGGGTGAGATAGCCGACCGACGCCTCGAGCCACTTGTTGTAATTGTCCGCCTCCAGCAGGAAGGTCATCAGCGCCTTACAGGCCTGCGGGTATTTGGTGTAGGTCATCGCCAGGATCGGGAAGCAGACGTGGAATTCGGTCGGCTTGCCGACCGGCCCGACCGGCCACAGCGCGTGGTCCATGTCCGCGGCGATCTCCTTCTTGGTGGCGTCGCGCTTGGCGGCGGCGTAGATTGAGATGCCGTTGTTGGTCCAGGAAATCTCACCGGCCAGGAAGGCCTTGTTGTTGAAGGCGTCGTTCCATGCGGCGGTGCCCGGGATCATGTTCTCATAGAGCTGCTTGGCGTAATTGAGCGCCTTCTCGGTCTCCGGCGAGTTGAGGATGACCTTGTCCTTGGCATCGACCACGTTGCCGCCGTGCGCCCATAGGCACCAGTGCACCCAGCAATTGGCGTCGCCGGTGGCGTGGCCGAGCGCCATGCCGCCGGGGGTGTTGTTGCGCTTCGTCGCCTTGGCGTATTCGAGGAACTCGTCGGTAGTCGCCGGAAACTTGGAGAATCCCGCCTTCTTCAATGCCGAGATGCGATAGTTCATCATATTGCCGCCGTAGCAGATCGGAATGTCGATCCACTTGTTGCCGCTCTTGCCGTAGGCAATCGCGGTCGGCACCCAGCCGCCGTATTTCTTGCCGAGATAATCGGCCACGTCGGTGACATCGACGCATCGCTGCGGGAACAGATGCGGCAACGAGAACAGGCCCCAGAACAGGTCGGGTCCCGAGCCGGTATTGGCGGCCACCGAGGCCTTCGGCGGAATGTCCTCGTACGATTCGCGCGTGACGTTGACCTTGACGCCGGTCGCCTTGGTGAAGGCATCGAGCAGGGCGACGAAGGCCTCGTCCTCCGATTGCACGAAGTACTTCCAGCGCAGCAGCGAAAGCTGCGCCCCTTGCTCCGGCTTCCACGGCGCGGCCTGCGCCCAGGCCTTCGCCCATTCGGTGAACCCCGAGCCGGCGAGCGCGCCGGTCGCGGCCAATGCGGTGCCGCCCTTCACGAGCGTGCGGCGAGTGAATGTCGTCATGGCAGCTTCCTCCCTTGCGGTGTCATGCTTGCAATCGTTTACCCGTCGGCTCGTCGAACAAGTGGACGAGCCGCGGATCGGGTTTGAGCCGGATCTTGTCGCCCGGCTTGAACCGATGGCGTTCGCGAAAGACCGCGATGATGTCTTCGCCGCCCATGCGCGCGACAACCTGGATCTCCGGCCCGGTCGGCTCGACCACCTGGATCTCGGTCTCGGCGCCGTCGTCGGCGATCGCGAAATGCTCGGGCCTGATGCCGTAGATGGCGGGGCGGCCGTTGGCGCCGGCCGGCGCCGTTGCGAGCGGCAGGCGGATGCCGCCCGGCCCGTCGAATCCGGCCTTGCCGTTGTGGCGGATCGTGCCTTTGAGGAAATTCATCGCCGGCGAGCCGATAAAGCCGGCAACGAACAGGTTGTCCGGCCGGTCGTAGAGCTCGAGCGGCGCGCCGATCTGCTCGACCAGTCCGTCGTGCATCACGACGATCTTGTCGGCCATGGTCATGGCCTCGATCTGGTCGTGGGTCACGTAGACGGTGGTGGTCTCGAGGCGCTGGTGCAGCTCCTTGATCTCGGTGCGCATGGCGACCCTGAGCTTGGCGTCGAGGTTCGACAGCGGCTCGTCGAACAGGAACACCTGCGGGTCGCGCACGATGGCGCGCCCCATGGCGACGCGCTGGCGCTGGCCGCCCGAGAGTTGGCGCGGATAGCGTTGCAGCAGGGGTGCGAGCCCGAGGATTTCGGCGGCGCGCTCGACGCGCGTCTCGATCTCGGTTTTCGGCGCGCCGCGCAGCTTGAGCGAGAAGCCCATATTGGCGGCGACCGTCATGTGCGGATAAAGCGCGTAGTTCTGGAACACCATGGCGACGTCGCGCGCCTTCGGCGGCAGGTTGTTGACCACGCGCTCGCCGATGCGGATCTCGCCCGCGGTGATGTTCTCGAGACCGGCGATCATTCGCAGCAGCGTGGACTTGCCGCAGCCCGACGGCCCCACCAGCACGACGAACTCGCCGTCGCCGATCACGACGCTGACGCCATGGATGACCTCCGTGGCGCCGAACGCTTTTCTGACCTCGCGGATCGCGACCGAAGCCATGCACTCCCTCCGGCGCCCCAATCCCCGCCGCGTGACGCTCCAAGGGATGCCCTTGGAGCGCTCGAAGATGCCAGGCCGAGCCGGGTGGCGGACTATACCAGCCGGACGTTCTTCAGCGGCAGGCTGCGCACCGGCTTGCCGGTCGCCGCGTGGATGGCGTTGAGCACGGCGGGCGCCACCACGCAGATCGTCGGCTCGCCGACGCCGCCCCAGAAGTCGTAGGACGGCACGATCACGGTCTCGACCTTGGGCATTTCGGCGAGCCGCATGATCTCGTAGCTGTCGAAGTTCAAGTCCACCATGCGCCCGTCCTTGACCTTGCACTCGCCGTAGAGCGTGGCGGTGAGACCCATGGCCACCGAGCCCTCGATCTGGGCGGCGATCTGGTCGGGATTGACCGCATGGCCGCAATCGAGCGCCAGCACCATGCGATGCACCTTGACCTTGCCCTCGGCGCTCACCGACACCTCGGCGACGGCGGCCGAATAGCTGCCGTAGCCCATGAACTGGGCGATACCGCGATGGACGCCGGGAGGCAGCGGCTTGCCCCAATCGCCCTTCTCGGCCGCCGCGTTGAGCACGGCGAGATGCTTGGGATGCTTGCTCATCAGCGCGCGGCGGAACTCGAGCGAGTCCTTGCCGGACGCCCGCGCCACCTCCTCGATGAAGCACTCCATGTAGACGCCGTTCTGGTTGGTGTTGACGCCCCGCCACGGACCGACCGGCACGTGGGTGTTGCGCATCACGTATTCGATCAGCAGGTTCGGCACGGTGTAGCCGAGCTGCGCGTCGCCGGGCTCCTCCCAGAATCCTTGCAGCTGGCGCCTGTCCTTGCCCCCGACGATGCCCGCCGGATTCAGGGTGGCGTTGATCGACTGCCCTGAAACGCGAACATGCAGCCCGACCAGGTTGCCTTGCGCATCTAGCCCGGCGGACATCTTGCATTGCGAGATCGGCCGGAAGAAGTCGTGCGCCTGATCCTCCTCGCGGCTCCAGATCAGCTTGACCGGGACCCCCGGGAACTCCTTGGCGATCTCCACCGCCTGGCGCACGTAATCCTGCGTGCCGCCGCGCCGGCCGAAGCCGCCGCCGAGATCGTGCCGGTAGACCTCACACTTGGCGAGCGGCAGTCCGGAGGTTTCCGACAGGGCGGCCATGGACGCCTCGGCGTTCTGGGTCGGCACCCACAGCTCTGCCTTGTCGGGCGTGAGCCGCACCGTAGCGTTCATCATCTCCATGCACGCATGGGACAGGAAGGGCGTGCTGTAGACCGCTTCGACCTTTTTCGCGGCCCCGGCGATCGCGTTGAGCGCGTCGCCATTCTGCCGTTCGCCGTTGGTAGCGGTCGCGGTGAGGCCTTCCTTGAGCATCGCGTCGATCGTTGCACTCGACGCCGAGGCGTTCGGCCCCTCGTCCCAGACGATCGGCAGCGCGTCGAGCGCCGTCTTTGCCCGCCACCAGGTGTCGGCGACCACCGCGACGCCAGTGTCCTTCACCTTCACGACCTTCATGACGCCGGGCATGCCGGCAACCTTGGATGCGTCGAAGCTCTTCACCTTGCCGCCGAACACCGGGCTGTCCTTGATCGCGGCGTTGAGCATGCCCGGCAACCTGACGTCGATCGCATAGACTAGGCTGCCGTTGAGCTTGGGCGCCGTGTCGAGCCGCTTCGTCGGCTTGCCGGCGATCTTCCAGCTCTTCGGATCTTTGAGCTTGATGCCTTTCGGGTCCGGCGCCGTGAGCTTGGCGGCCGCCCCCGCGATCTTGCCGTAGCTCACCGAGCGGTTGGAGGCGGCGTGCCGGATGATGCCGTCGGAAACCTTGAGCTCGCCGACCGGCACCTTCCACTCGTCGGCCGCCGCCTGCAGCAGCATCGTGCGCGCGACCGCGCCGCCGCGGCGGACATAGTCCTGCGAGCCCCGGATGCCGCGGCTGCCGCCGGTCGACATGTCGCCCCACACCCGCTTGCGCGCGAGGTTCCGGCCGGGCGTGATCCGATCGACGGTCACCTTGTTCCAATCGCATTCGAGCTCTTCGGCGACCAGCATGGCGAGACCGGTGAGGGTGCCCTGGCCCATCTCCGAGCGCGCGATCCGGATCACGGTGGTGTCGTCGGGCTTGATGACGACCCAGGCATTGACCTCGGCGCCGTCGGCGGCGCCCTGCGCCGCGGCCGAGCCGATGCCGAACGGCATGTGGAATCCGAGCACGAACCCACCGCCTGCTGCGGCCGAGGTGACGATGAAGGTGCGGCGTGAAAGCGTCGCGGCTTTGCCGCGGATTGTCTTTGTCATGGCGGACCTCCTCAACCCTTGGACATGTCGTTGGCCGCCATGTGCACGGCCGTGCGGATGCGCTGATAGGTGCCGCAGCGACAGATATTGGTCATCGCCTGGTCGATGTCCCTGTCGGTCGGCTTCGGCTTCTTCTTGAGCAGCGCCGCCGCCGCCATGATCTGGCCCGACTGGCAATAGCCGCATTGCGGCACGTCGACCGCAGCCCAAGCCTTCTGCACCGGATGCGAGCTGTTGGGCGCGAGACCCTCGATCGTGACGATCCTGTCGGTCGCTTTCACGTCGCCGACCCGGATCGCGCAGGAGCGCTGCACCTCGTCGTTGATGTGCACCGAGCAGGCGCCGCACTGCGCGACCCCGCAGCCGTATTTCGTGCCGGTGAGGCCGAGCTGCTCGCGGATCACCCACAGGAGCGGAGTGTCGGCTTCCACTTCGACGTCACGGGGTAGGCCATTGATGTTGAGTCTTGCCATGTGCGTCCTCTCGCGAGTTGCCTTGCAGGCGAATCTTGTCGTTGCTTTGGGGCGGCTGCGGCCGGTGAATGCGGAAGATGGGACGTGCCGCCGATGCGAAGCATAGCGCATCCGGCGGGGCCTTGCCTACGGCAGTCCGGCCGCCGGCAACCAACCGCCATCTCCCGGAGCATCGTCATGCTGCCCATTCATTCCGGCTCACGTGGGCGGCGGCCCCGGCGCGCAGGGTAGGGGGTGCGCGCATGCGCATTGCACATTTATCGGGCGCAGGCACGTCGCCTCACCGACTGGCTGGCTTCGGTCGGTTTGAACCTCGCTTTTGGAGGCCTGCGCAAATGGTCACGCTCGCAGATTTGACATGGTGGTAGGCGGCCAACATGGTATTATGCGTGTCGGCATCGTTGGGGGGAACGATTTGCTCAGGATCATCCGAGGGAGGATTTCATGGACAAGACGAGTACCGTAAATCGACGAAATTTCCTCAGCGCACTTGGCGTCACGGTCGGCGGAACCGGCCTCGCCGGCGCCGGCCTGGTGGCCGGACCGCAGCTGGTCAAAGCGGCGACCGAGCCGCCGAAGGGCAAGATTCCCGACACGCCCTACAAGACCGGTCACATGACCTTCCTGACCGGTCCCGCGGCGGTGCTCGGAGAGCCCTCCTTGAAGGGCCACACCCTGGCAGCCGAGGAAATCAATGCCCAGGGCGGCCTGCTCGGCAAGCGCAAGATCGAGACCATCACCGCCGACGAAGCGGCCGGCACCGACGCCAACGTCAAAGAGCTTCGCCGCATGAAGCTCGAGGGCAAGATCGACCTGTTCACCGGCGTCATCTCGAGCGGCAACACGCCTGCGCTCGGTCCGGTGGCCGAGGAAATGAGCTTGCTGACGATCTTCGTCGACGGCTGCACCGACTTCCTGTTCGACAAGGCGGTACCGCAGCCGAAATACACCTTCCGCATTACCAACATCCAATCGGCGGACGGCATCACGTCGGCGATCGGCGCCGCCCAGGCTTGGCCGCAGGTGCGCAAGATCGCGCATCTCCACCCCGACTACACCTACGGGCGCAACGCCGCGGAGCACTTCACGCTCGCCATCGAGCGGCTGCTGCCGGGCACCCAGGTGGTGTCGGAAAGCTGGCCCAAGCTCGGCACCACCGACTTCACGGCTCACATCACGAAGATCCTGTCGTCCAACCCCGATCTCCTGTTCACGTCGGTCTGGGGCGGCGACTACGTGGCTTGGTACAAGCAGGGGATCCGCTATGGGCTGTTCGAGAAGATGAAGGTTGCGACCACGCTCGCGTTCGGCGTGGCACCCCATGCGCTCGGCAAGGATCATCCCGAGGGCGTGCTCGCCGGCGTCCACTCCAACTATCACTTCACCTATCCGGGCGGCGACCGCTGGCCTATCAACAAGGCGTTCGTGCAGCGCTACCACAAGCGTTGGAACGAATACCCGAACTTCCAATCCGATGGAGCCTACGCCACGCTGTACATGTTGAAGAACGCCATCGAGCGCGCCAACAAGCTGGTCGGTGGCTGGCCCGATGATGAGGCGATCATCAGCCAACTCGAAGGAATGGGCTACGACGCGCCATCGGGTTATCTCTACATCCGGCCGGACAACCACCAGGGCTACAAGGATGCGGTAATCGGGTTCAGCAAGAACAATCCGGAATATCCGTTCCCGACCTGGGACCCCAACCGGATCATCACCATTCCGATCCGCAACATCACGGCGCCGCCGAACTGGCCGAAACCCGGTCAAGGCCACAACGAGTCGACCGCGGCAGCCAACTGGATCAAGACCACTTGGCCGAAGGCCATGGGCTGAGCCTGTCGCGCTTGCGACACCCGCCACAATGATGGCCGCGCCCGCTCTCGGCGGGCGCGGTTGGTTCTTGGGTGAACTCCTGCTACGCTGCCATGGGGCGCAGGTCACGCCGACGGTCGCTTGCACCGACGGGACGGCGGCGACGAGAGGAAGAGGGGCGTATCGGTGTCGATACTGATCATCCAAATCCTCAATTCATTGTTCTACGCCTCGGTCCTTTTCCTCATCGCTGCCGGCCTCAGCCTCATCTTCGGCGTCATGCGGATCGTCAACATGGCGCACGGCACCTTTTATGCCGTCGGCGCTTTCGCCACCGCGTGGCTGGTGGCGCGCGCGGTCGCGCTCGGCGTGCCCGCCGGCTGGGCTTTTTTGCTGATCCCGGTCGGAGCCGGCGCGGTTGCGCTCCTCGGAGTCGTGATCGAGCCGCTGCTGCTGCGGCCGTTCTACCGGCGCGCCGAGGAATATCAGCTGCTCGTCACCTTCGGCCTGTTGTTGATCCTCGAGGATGGCATCCGCTTCGTGTGGGGCGGGCTGCCGCTGTCCGCGGACCCCGTGATGGACGCGCTGCCGATTATGCGGATCGGCGGACTGATCTATCCGGCCTACAACCTCGTCGTGATCGGCGTCGGCGTCGTTGCCGCCTTGCTGCTGTGGGCGGTGATCTACCGCACCAAGTTCGGCGTCATGCTACGGGCGACCTCGCAGGATCGGCGCATGGCCTCGGCACTCGGATTGAACGTCGGGCTGGTCTATGTGTCGGCGTTCGCAATCGGCTCCTTCATGGCCGGCCTGGGCGGTGCCATCGTCGTCCCGACCCAGGCCGCGGTGCTGGGCATGGGCATCGAGGCGCTCATCCTCGCCTTCGTGGTCGTCGTCATCGGCGGCCTCGGCAGCCTGCAGGGCGCCCTGGTCGGCGCGCTGATCGTGAGCTTCGTGCGCACCGCGGGAATTCAATTCTTCCCTGAAATCGAGCTCGCGGTGCTTTACCTCATCGCCGCCGTGGTGCTGCTGGTCAAGCCGACCGGCTTGTTCGGAAGCGCGTGATGAAAGCCGATGTGGACCGGCTGTCGTATCGTCCGAAGCTGCTGTTGGCAGCGGTGTCGGCCGTCGTGCTGGTCGTGCTGGCGCTGCTTCCTCCTTATATCGGCCTCTATCAAACCCAGCTTTTGAGCTACGGCTTGATCGCGGCCATTGCGGCGCTCGGATTCAACCTCTTGCTCGGCTATACCGGGCTGCTTTCGTTCGGCCACTCCGCCTTTTTCGGCATCGGCGCCTATACGGTCGCGTTCCTGCTGCGGGACGCCGGCATCCATTCCATGGAGCTCTACATCCTGATCGGGCTTCCGATCACCGCCATCACGTCGGCGCTGTTCGGCTATATCTGCGTGCGGCATACGCGCATCTTCTTCGGCATCCTGACGCTCGCGCTGTCGCAGGTGCTGTGGACCCTTGTCTACAAGTTTTTCTGGGTTACCGGCGGCTCGGACGGCCTGCGCGTGGCGCGGCCGACATTGCTCGCCGGCATGGTCACCTTCACCGGGCGTGATGCGTTCCAGCGCTTCATCAACGGCTATTACTATTACGTGCTCGGCGTGTTCGCGATATCGGTCGTGCTGATGTGGGTGATCGTCCACTCCCCGTTCGGCAAGTCGCTGCAGGCGATCCGCGACAACGAGACCCGCGCCGCGTTCCTGGGACTGAGGATTCCCCGCTTCCGCTGGGTCGCCTTTCTAATTTCCGGAACCTTCACCGGGCTCGCCGGCATCCTGTGGGTGCCGCTCAACGGCCTCACCACGCCCGAGGTTCTGTATTGGACCTTCTCCGGCGAAATCGTGTTCACCGCTCTGCTCGGCGGCTTCCGCAATTTCACCGGACCGATCGTCGGCGGGATCGTCTTCACCTATCTCAAGACCTATGCGGTGGCGACCACCGAGTATTGGCAGCTTTTGCTCGGCGTCGTTCTCGTGCTCATGGTCATGGTCTTGCCGACCGGAATCGTGGGGGCGATCACGGCATTGGCCAGCAAATTGCGACCGAAGGAGAAGTCTTCGTGATCCTTCTCAAGACGGTCGATCTCCGAAAGCAATTCGGCGAGACGCGCGCCTGCGACGGCGTGAATTTCACCGTCAACAAGGGTGAATTCCTTTCGCTCGTGGGCTCGAACGGCGCCGGCAAGACCTCGCTGGTCAACCTGATCAGCGCCCATCTCAAGCCGGACAGCGGACAGATCCTGTTCGAGGACAAGGACATCACCTTCATGACGGTGCACGAACGGATCAATGCGGGCATCGCCCGCAGCTTCCAGATCGTCAATCTGTTCGACGGAATGTCCGTTTTCGACAACGTGGCGCTGTCGATCTTCTCGCGCGAGGGCAAGAGTACGAGCATCACGTCGCTGGCGGAGCATGACCAGGACGTCCGCAACGAGACGTTGGAGGTGCTCGGTCAATTCGGCTTGCGCGGCATGAGCGGGGTGTTGGCGGGCGGGCTGGCGCAAGGCGAGCGCAAGCTGCTCGACGTGGCCGTGGCCTATGCGCTGCGCCCGAAGCTGCTCTTTCTCGACGAGCCGACCAGCGGGGTGAGCACGCGCGACAAGGGTCAAATCATGGACACGGTATCCTCGGTCGTGCGTGCCGGCGCGGTGACGGCGGTGGTCATCGAGCACGACATGGACGTCGTATTCCGCTATTCGGACCGCATCGTGATGATGCATGAAGGCAGATTTCTCGCCGACGGAACACCGGAAGAGATCAAGGCGAACAAGGACGTCGCCAGCATCCTTCTCGGCGCTCCGCTGTCGGCTTGAGGCGACGAAGGAAAAGTCAGGTGCTGCTCGAAGTCGACGCCATCAACACCTTCCGCGGTCCCGCGCACGTCCTGCACGGCGTATCGCTCAACGTCGAGGACGGCGAAGTGGTCTCGCTGGTCGGGCGCAATGGCGCCGGGCGCACGACCATCATCGAGAGCATCACCGGCCTGCTCCCCGTGCGCTCCGGCCAGATTCGCTTCCGCGGCCAGGACATCACCCGCCTGCCGCCGCATCGCCGCGCCAAATGCGGCATCGGCTACGCGCCCGAGAATGCCGGCATCTTCCCGGAGCTCACCGTGGCCGAGAACCTGATGATCAGCCGCTGGCTGTCCAGCAAGACCGCGCGCGGCGCCGCCGGCAACGTCGACGCCGAGGCGCAGGCGCTTACGGTGTTTCCGGAGGTCGGCAAGTTCCTCAGCCGGCCCGGGCTCAATCTCAGCGGCGGTCAGAAGAAGATGGTGTCGATCGCGCGTGCCATGGCGCTGGCGCCTTCGCTGATGATCCTCGACGAGGCGTTCGAGGGACTGGCGCCGGTGGTGGTGAAGCGGTTCCGCGAGGCGGTGATGATGATCAAGGGGTTGGGGATCTCGCTCCTGCTTGCGGAGTCGAACCTGACCAGCGCAGCCGCCATCGCCGACCGGCTCTACGTGATCGATCGCGGCGAGATCATCTTCCACGGCACCCCGGAGGAGGCCCTGGCGAACGAGGACGTCATGCGAACACTGCGCGGGTGAGGCCGCGTTGTCGCCACCGCGGTCTCGATCGTTCAACCTTGATGCAGGCTTGACCGCAAAATGAAACGCGTTGGTGCATTCATTCTGTTTGCGGCGGCGATCGCGACCGTGGCGTGGGGCGGCCACGAGCTGCCGGTCTACCCTTCCTATTATCCGCATGAGATCGAGATCAAGACGCTCGCTCCTGACCGCGCCGCCGACGCGCTGCGCGACGGCAAGATCCATGCCTATGTCGGACCCGGCATGAGCTTTGCGGGCGCGCCGCCGGTCGAGGTCCGTGCCATCGAGTCACTCGGTGCTTTCATCACCGTGCGCGTCAATCCGAATGCGGCGCCGGCGCAGGACGAGGCGTCGGCCTGCGCCGCCGTCAAGGCCGTCGTCCATGAGCTCGCGCAGCGCCAAGACGGTTTCATCCTGCATCCCTATCCGGTCACGCCGCTCCACGGCGACTATCTCCATCACGTCGATCTGGCGGCCGCCGCCAAAGCGCATTTTTCCGAGGGCGATGCCCCGCTTCGCGACCTGAAGGTCAAGGCGAGCGGCGAGCTGCGCCATCCGACCTGGTCGGCGACCGGTGCAGACTGGGACGTCGAGATCGTCGAAACCGGCGCGGCCGAGCTCGTCGCCTCGGCGACGCTGGCGGTGAACGGTTGGATTGCGCCGCCTTGGCTTCGCACCGGCTGGTTCCATGCCGAGCGGCTTTTGGCCGACGCCGTCGGCGATCCGGCCCGCAAGCAGCGGGCGCAATCCGATCTGCAACGGCTCGAGGCCGGGGATTTCAGCGGGCTGGTGGAGCGCATCAATCTGGAGCGCGACCTCGTCACGGCGCTCACCGGCAGCTGTCGAAAAACCGTCGCGGGCTACACGGTGAAGCGCGAATACGCCAACGTCGAGTACTCGGCCGGGATCGAGAACATCGGCTACGATTCGATCGACGGCCTGCATTCGCCGATATTCATCCGCACGGTGAAGCTGAAGGATTTTCCCTGGAACGGCTGGCTCGCGCTCGGCACCGGCGCTGCACCGGCCGCCGCCTGGAACCCGATCGGCGGCATGAGCGATCCGTTCGGACGGCTCATGGGCTTCGCGATCGGCGATCCCGCGCTGCTGCCGTCACCCTATGAGGCCGGCTGGATGCTCAATCGCATCGCCGATGTGCAATCCAATCCGGGGCGATGAATGGCGAGGATCGCCGTGGCGTGCTTTCGATCCGCCCGCGCAGCCTGGGTGCTGGCGCTGCTCTTGGCGGGCGCCACCGTCGACGCCGCCGAAGTCAGCTTCGTGCTGCGCATCCAGAACGGTCGCGTGCCCGAGAACATGCGGTTGATCCGCGTCAAGCAGAACGACGTCGTGAAGCTCGAGTGGAGCACCGACAGGGCCATGAGCCTTCATCTCCATGGCTATGACATCGAGAAGGCGGTCGCGCCGGGCGCCGTCACCGAGATGACCTTCACCGCCCGCGCTACCGGACGGTTCACGGTCGAGCCTCACTTGGCGAAACAGCCCGGCGGCGGTCATGCGCACGGGGACGCCCTTGTCACGATCGAGGTCTATCCTTAGGTGCGCTTTGCGGCGCGGTGCCGCTGCGGCGTTTGGCACGCTGACGGCCGGCGCGGCGGCCGCGCTACTTGCAACGCCCGCCGGCGCCCATGGCTTTGGCCAGCGCTACGACCTGCCGATCCCGCTCTCGTTCTATCTCATCGGGACGGCGGCGGCGGTCGTGGTCTCCTTCGTCATCGTCGGGCTGTTCGTGCGCGAGGTGCCGCGCGCGCACCTCTATCCGCGTGTCGATCTGCTCGCGCATCCGCTGGGACGATTGCTCGCTCGGCCAAGCATCGTTCTCGCGCTGCAGCTGTTCGCGCTTGCGGTATTCATCATAACCATCATTGCCGGGTTTCGCGGCGACCAGAACCCCTATCGGAACATCGCGCCCACCATGGTGTGGATCATCTGGTGGGTGGGCTTCGCCTATATTTCGGCGTTCGTGGGAAATTTGTGGGCGCTGATCAATCCTTGGCGGACGATCTTCGAAGCGGTTGAGACGATCTATTGCGGGATCACCGGGCGGCCTGAACTCTCACTCCATCTGCGCTACCCGCCGGCGCTGGGCGTCTGGCCGGCGTTCGCACTGTTGCTCGCGTTTTCGTGGATCGAGCTCGTCTATCCGAACCCGGCGGTGCCGCAGTTTATCGCCTGGCTGGCGGTCGCCTATTCCCTCCTGACCTTCGCCGGCATGGCCGTGTTCGGGCGCGAGGCCTGGCTGCAGCATGGCGAGGTCTTCACCTTGGTATTCGGCACCTTCGCGCGCTTTGCCCCGCTCGAGTTGCGTGCCGGGCCGCAATGCGGATTGTCGCTGCGGCCGTTCGGCGCCGGCCTCGTCGACAGCAGCTCGGTGTCGACCTCGATGATGGCCTTCGTGCTGTTGCTGCTCGCGAGCGTTCTCTACGACGGTGCGCTCGGCACCCCGGAATGGGGCAAGCTCGAAGGCACGCTCGCCGATTACCTCTCAGCGCTCGGCGATATCAAGCTGATGGCGGTCAGGACCGCCGGCCTCGTCGCGTTCTGGCTCGTGTTCTTCGGCGCCTATGTCGGCGTGAGCACGCTCATGAGCGCGGTGACGGCGGGGCGGCTGTCGCCGCTCGCCATGGCGCGGCATTTTGCCTTCACGCTCGTCCCGATCGCGATCGGCTATCACCTGGCGCACTACCTCACGTTCCTGCTGATCCAGGGCCAGTACCTCATTCCGCTCGCGTCGGACCCGTACGGTTTCGGCTGGAACCTGTTCGGGACCGCGGGCTACCGCGTCGATATCGCCATCGTCGGCGCGCGCTTCGCCTGGTACGCGGCGGTGGCGGCGATCCTCACCGGGCACATCGCCGCCGTCTATCTCGCGCACCGCAAGGCGATGCAGGTGCTGGGTGCGCGCAGCATGGCGTTGCGCTCGCAGGTCCCGCTGACCGCGCTCATGGTGGTCTATACCTTGGTCAGTCTCTCCATTCTCGCCGAACCGATCGTCGAGCGCCGTGCGCCGGCGCAACCCTCGGAGACCGCAACCGAGATCAATATTCCGGCCGAGGCGGTGCTGCCGGAGCCGGGAAGCGGCCGATTGCGGCCGGTGGGGGAGGGGAAGATTGCCAAGCAGAAACTGACCTATCGGGTGATGGGCTCGGCCTTCCACGACGGCACGCGCACCAGCGCCGTCGATCTCGTCTACGCCTACATGTTCGCCTATCGCTGGGGCGTCCGCGGTGAGGGCGCAGATACACGCTCCGATCCGGTGGTCGAGGCGGCGACCGCCATCATGCGCGCGCACCTTTTGGCGGTGCGGGTCGTGGGCACCGACGGCACGTCGAAGTCGTTTCGGATCGGAGACGTCGAGTTTGTCCGCGAGCTGTTCGTCGTCGAGGTCTACACCTCGATTTCGCCGGTCGACCCGGAGCAGGACGCGGTCATCGCGCCGCCTTGGAGCACGCTGCCTTGGCATCTCCTCGTGCTGATGGAAGAGGCGGTCGAGCGCGGCTGGGCGGCATTTTCGCAAGCGGAGGCGCGGCGCCGCGGCGTCGACTGGCTCGACCTGGTCCGGTCCGAGGGCATGAACAAGCGGTTGGCCGAGTTGGTCGAGGCTTTCGCGCGCGACGGATACCGTCCCGATCATCTCAAGCCGTTGGTCAGCGCCGAAGACGCACGCAAGCGTTGGGCCGCGCTCGCCGTTTTCTACAAGGAGCGCGGGCACTTCCTGGTCACCAACGGTCCCTATCAACTCAAGCGCTGGTCGGCCGACAGTGTCACGCTCGAGGCGTTCCGCGATCTCACCTATCCGCTGGGCGTGGGCTCGTATGACGGCTACGCGGTGCCGCGCCGGGGGTTCATCACCAAGGTCGAGCGTGACGGTGACCTGATCCGGCTGTCCGGCGATATCGAGCTGATCCAGAAGCGCATGCGAAGCTACGACATTGTGCGTGCGCCGCTGCAATCGGTCGCGGCCGACGCGCTCAAGCGCGCGGCGCCGGAATGCCGCTATGCCGTCCTCGATGCCGAGGGGCGGGTGGTTCTGGCCGGGCAGGTGGCCGTCGCCGATGCGAGCTTTCTGATCGATTTGAGTGGCAAGCTGTCGTCCGGGCAGTTTACGCTGCTCGCCGAGATCATCGTGAACGGAAATGCCATGAATGCCGACATCAAACGAATTCCCATTGTCATATCATCCGGTCCGTGAAAGGCAGTGCAGATATGAGCCAGGAGACCACGCCAAAGGGGAGCTTCGTGTACGCGGCCGATTCCCCGCCGGCGGATTACGATCGTCCGCCGAGCTACGAGGAAATGATCCGGGAGACCGATGTCTACGTCCCGATGCGCGACGGCGTGAAGCTCTGCGTCGATGTCTACCGCCCCGCCACCGACGAGAAGCTCCCGGCGCTGCTCGCCTTCGCCATCTACAACAAGGATTTCCAAGGACCGGACATGGCCGAGGCGCTGCCGCCGCAGCCGGCCTGGACGCCGCTATGGACCGGCCCGCTGGAGGCCGGCGACACCCACTTCTTGACCTCGCGCGGCTACGTCCATGTGATCGGGTGCCCGCGCGGGGTCGGCAAGTCGGAAGCCGGCGGCTCGCGCGAATGGGACAGCTACGACTTGATCGAATGGATCGCCGCACAATCCTGGTGCGACGGCAATGTCGGCATGGTCGGCATTTCGGGCTTCGGCGCCGAGCAGTTTCACGTCGCCAAGCAGCAGCCTCCGCATCTCAAGGCGATCTTCCCGTTCGACCCGCGCGGCGCTTATGGCGTGCTGGGCGGCTTCCGCGAGGAGTTTCCCGGCGGCGTGCTGCACCTGTTCCGGTATCTGGTCGGCCATTTCTCGGCGATGCATCAGCACAAGGGGCCGCCAGGCAAGCTGCCCGAGCCGAAGGAAACCTACTGGCGGGAAGCGATGGCCAATCCCGACTATCGCATGTACCCCAATGTGCTCAACTTGCTGGCGCAAAAAGGCCAGCACATGCCGCCCTATTTTGATCTGCTGATCGATCCTTACGACAAGGAAGAAGCGGTCGAGCGCAGCGAGGCCGATTTCGCCAGGATCAAGGTGCCGGTCTATACCGGCTCGGGCTGGTACGGATACACGTACAAGACCCATCTCAACGGCGCGCAGAGCTATTTCGCCAACATCGGCGCCCCCAAGAGGCTCATGTTCACCGGCCCGGCGCATCTCGAGCGCCCGTTCCGGTCATTCCACCACGAAATTCTGAAATGGTATGACCATTGGCTCAAAGGCATCGATACCGGCGTCATGCGCGAGGCGCCGGTGAAGTTCTGGGTCATGGGTGAGAACAAGTGGCGCGAAGCTGGCGACTGGCCGCTACCCGAGACCGAGTGGACGAAGCTCCATCTGCGGAATTGGGAGCGACTGACGCCGGAGCCGTTCACGCCGGCGAGCGTCGACCAGTTCACGCCGCCGGATGCGTTCGCGCAGATGCCGCCGAGCCAGACCACCGTGATTCAAAAGCTGCGCTACCTGAGCGAGCCGCTCGCCCACGACGTGCTGATCGTGGGCCCGAGCGTGCTGAACCTGTTCGCCGCAATCGACCAGGACGACACCAATTGGATCGTCGTCGTCAAGGACGTCGGGCCGGACGTCTCGGTCATGTCGGTGCGGGAGGGCGAACGCGAATTGCCGAAGGATCTGCCCGAGCGGGAGGTCACGCGCGGTTGGCTCAAGGCGTCGCATCGCGCGCTCGATCCCAAGCGCTCGAAGCCGTGGAAGCCGTGGCACCCGCTCACCCGCGCCGCGCACAAGCCGCTCGTCCCCGGCGAGATCAACGAATATGCGATCGAGATCATGGCGACGGCCAATCTGTTCCGGCAGGGCCACCGGATTTGCCTCGAGATCACCAGCCTGGATCTGCCCACCGGGGTCGCCGGCGCGACCAACGCGGAGTATGTTCCGTATCACATCTGCAGCAGCAAGACGGTGCTGCACAAGATCTATCACGACGTGAACCGGCCCTCGCACCTGTTGTTGCCGGTCATTCCGAACGGCTAAGCACTTTCTCAGGGGAAGCTCATGCGGATCATCGATCTTTCGGTTGCTCTGAAGAGCGGAATTGCCTCGGACCCTCCGAGCATGTTGCCGAGCATCACCTATCGCGATCACGCGGAGGGCGCCAAGGAGTTCGCCGCCACGTTTCCCGGCCTCAAGCCCGAGCAATTGCCGGACGGCCAGGGGCCGGCGATCGAGCGGGTGACCATCACCACCCATAACGGCACCCATCTCGATGCGCCGTGGCATTTCCACAGCACCATGGATGGCGGCAAGCCTTCGCTCAAGATCGACCAAGTGCCGCTCGAGTGGTTCTTCTGCGACGGCGTCAAGCTCGACTTCCGCGACAAGCCGGACGGCTATGTCTGCAAGGCCGACGACGTCAAGCGCGAGCTCGACCGTATCGGCTACCGGCTCAAACCGCTCGACATCGTGCTGGTGAACACCGCCGCGGGCACCGCTTACGGCCAGCCGAACTTCATCGACAAAGGCTGCGGCATGGGTCGCGAAGCCACGCTGCATCTGCTCGAGCAGGGCGTCAAGGTCACCGGCATCGACGGCTGGAGCTGGGATGCGCCGTTCTCGTTCACGCGCAAGCGCTTCGCCGAGACCGGCGACGCCAGCATCATCTGGGAGGGCCACAAGGCGGGCCGCGACATCGGCTATTGCCATATGGAGAAGCTCACCAATCTCGATCAGCTGCCGCCGTTCGGTTTCAAGGTGTGCTGCTTCCCGGTCAAGATCGAGGCCGCCTCGGCGGGCTGGACGCGTTGTGTCGCGATTCTGGAGCGCTGAGCGGTTGATCGATCAGTTTCGCCGATTCGTTTACTTGGCGCATCACATGGTCGACAATGGCTAAACGACTACCGGAATAGCTGCGGCCTGTTTCGGGATTCACGCAAGGGAGGAGATCACCATGTCCAAAGTGATACGCAAGCGATCGGGCCGGGGGACGGCCGGCGGCGTCTCCCGGCGCAACGCGCTCAAGGCGACGCTCGGGGCCATCGCGGTTCCCGCCATGCTGCAGGTGATCCCGGTCAACGCCCAGAGCCGGGTCATCAAGATCGGCCACGTCAGCCCGCGCACCGGTCCGCTCGCCGGCTTCGGCGAGGCGGACACCTTCATCCTCGAGCAGGTGCGCGGCCTGCTGCGCAACGGCATTGCGGTCGGCGGGCGCACCTATCCGGTCCAGATCATCAGCAAGGATAGCCAGTCGAACGGCAGCCGCGCCTCGGAAGTGGCGTCCGAGTTGATCCTCGGCGACAAGGTCGACCTCATCGTCGCCTCCGCCACGCCCGACACGACCAATCCGGTGGCCGACCAGGCCGAGGTCAACGAGGTGCCCTGCGTCACCACCAATTGTCCATGGCAGCCCTATTTCTTCGGGCGAAAAGGCGATCCGGCCAAGGGTTTCACCTGGACCTACCATTTCTTCTGGGGGCTCGAGGACGTGATCGCGTCGTTCCTGGCGCTCTGGGACAGCGCCCCGACCAACAAGGTCGTCGGCGGACTTTTCCCCAACGACGCCGACGGCAATGCCTGGGGCGATCCGCAGCGCGGTCTGCCGCCGGCGCTGGCGCAGGCCGGCTACAAGCTCACCGATCCCGGCCGCTACCAGCTCATGAACAATGATTTCACCTCGCAGATTTCGGCGTTCAAGGCGGTCGGGGCGGAGATCGTGACCGGCAACATGATCCCGCCGGACTTTGCTACGTTCTGGTCGCAGGCCGCGCAGCAGGGCTTCCGGCCGAAGATCGTCACCATCGGCAAGGCGCTGCTGTTCCCATCGGTGATCGACTCGCTCGGCGCGCGCGGCAACGGGCTGACCACCGAGATCTGGTGGACGCCGAGCCATCCGTTCAAGTCCGGTCTGACCGGCCAGAGCGCGCGCGAGCTCACCGACGCCTATGTCAAGGCCACCAACCGTCCGTGGACGCAGCCGATCGGGTTCCAGCACGCGCTGTTCGAGGTGGCGATCGACGTGCTCAAGCGCACGAAGGCGCTCCAGCCGAAGGCGATCCTCGATGCCATCGTCGCCACCGACTACAAGTCGATGGTCGGCCCGGTGAAGTGGACCGGCAAGCCGGTGAAGAACGTCACCAAGACGCCGCTGGTCGCCGGCCAATGGCAGCGCAAGGGCGACAAGTTCGAGCTCGTCATCACCACCAACAAGCCGGCGCCGGAAATCCCGGTCGGCGGGCAGCTGCAGCTGTTGTCGTAATTGGCTGGTTTGATTGAGATAGATTTCTGACTGGTGTCCCGGGCGCAGCGCAGCACGAAGCGGAGCGGAGTGATGCGCTGCAGACCCGGGACCGTTACGGTCCGTGGCGATCCCGGATCAGCGGTGCACCGCTTCGCGCTGCACCGCGTACGGGACACGCATCGACGGATCGGGTCCGGGTAAGTTCGCATGCCCCCCATCCTCGCCCTCGAAAAAATCTCCAAGCGCTTCGGCGCCGTCATTGTCGCGAGCGACATTGACCTCGCGCTCGGCGAGGGCGAGGCGCTTGGCGTCATCGGCCCGAACGGGGCGGGCAAGACCACGCTGTTCGGCATCGCGACCGGCACGGTCGCGCCCGACCGCGGGCGAGTCACTTTCGCCGGCGCGGACGTGACCCAACTCGCGCCCGAACGCCGCTGCCGGCTCGGAATGGCGCGCACCTTCCAAATTCCGCAACCGTTCGGCGGCATGACCGTGTTCGAAAACGTGGTTACGGCGGCGGCGTTCGGCGGCGGTCGCAGCGAGCGCGACAGCTATGGCGACTGCGTCGCCGTACTCGCGCAATGCGGGCTCGCGCAGAAGGCGAACCGTCCGGCCGGGACGCTCACGCTCATCGACCGCAAGCGGCTGGAGCTTGCCCGCGCGCTGGCGACCCGGCCGCGCGTGCTCCTGCTCGACGAGGTCGCCGGCGGCCTCACCGAGCATGAATGCGCGGCGCTGGTCGCGCTGATCAAGGAGGTCCGCCGGAGCGGCGTGTCGATCATCTGGATCGAGCACGTCGTGCACGCGCTGGTCGCGGCGGTCGACCGGCTCCTGGTGCTGCATGGCGGCAGTTTCATTGCGCAGGGGGATCCGGCGACGGTGATCCGCGCTCCGGCGGTGCGTGAGGTCTACATGGGTATTCCCGCCGATGCCTGACGCGCTGCTCGAGGTTCGGGCCCTCGATGCCCATTACGGCGACTTCCAGGCGCTGTTCGGCGTTTCCTTGCAGGTCGCGGCCGGGGAGGTCGTCGCCGTCATCGGCGCGAACGGCGCCGGCAAGAGCACGCTGCTCAACAGCATCGCCGGCCTGGTGCGCTCGCGGCGCGATGCGATCCTCCTTGCCGGCGAGCCGGTCGGCGATGTCCCGGCTTATGGCATGGCGTCGCGCGGCGTCGCGCTGGTGCCCGAGGGCCGGCGGCTGTTCGCCTCGCTCACGGTCGAGGAGAATTTGCGCATCGGCGGCCAGCTCGGCCGGCCCGGCCCCTGGGATTTGCCGCGCGTCTACGATCTCTTTCCGGTATTGGCGGAGCGCCGCCACGCGCCGAGCACCTCGCTTTCGGGCGGCCAGCAGCAGATGGTGGCGCTTGGCCGCGCGCTGATGTCCAACCCGAAACTCCTATTATGCGATGAGATCAGCCTGGGACTGGCGCCGATCGTGGTGCGTGAGATCTACGGGCGGTTGCCGAGCATTTTGCGCGAGGGACTGTCGCTCGTCATCGTCGAGCAGGACATCGTGCAGGCGCTCACCGCCGCCAACCATGTCTATTGCCTGCAGGAGGGAAGGGTGGTGCTGGCCGGCGCGGCCGGGGCATTGACGCGCGAGGCGATCTCGGCGGCCTATTTCGGGGTCTGACGGTGGAGTGGGTCAACATCATCCTGCAGGGCGTGCTGGTGGGCGGCCTCTACGCCATGTTTGCCGCCGGCTTGTCGCTCATCTTCGGGGTGATGCGGCTGGTCAACATCGCGCACGGCGATCTCATCGTGCTGGCGGCCTATCTCGCCCTGGTCGCCACCGAAACGCTCGGCATCAATCCGCTCGTCTCGCTCGCGATCGTTGTGCCGGTGATGGCGATGATCGGCTACGCGCTGCAGCGCGGGCTGCTCAACCGGACTTTGGGCGATGATCTGTTGCCGCCGCTGCTGGTGACGTTCGGGCTTTCGGTGATCATCCAGAACGGCCTCCTGGAATTGTTCACCGCCGACAGCCGCCGGCTGCAGGCCGGTGGGATCGAGGTCGACAGCATCCGGCTCGGCGCCGGTCTCGCGGTCGGAACGCTGCCACTCATCCAGTTCGTGCTCGCGGTCGCGGTGATCGCCGGCCTGCAATGGCTGTTCTACCGTACGGCGGTCGGACGCGCGTTCCGCGCCACCTCCGACGACCGGGACGTGGCGCAACTGGTGGGGCTCGACAATCGCCACGTCTTCGCGCTCGCCATGGCGCTCTCGCTCGCGGTGGTGGCGATTGCGGGCGTGTTGCTGGCGATACGGACCAATTTCGATCCGGCGATCGGACCGGCGCGCCTGATCTTCGGTTTCGAGGCGGTGATCATGGGCGGCCTCGGCAGCATGTGGGGCACGCTGGTCGGCGGCATTATTTTGGGAGTGGCGCAGGCGATCGACGCGCAGATCGATCCCGGATGGCAGGTCTTGGCCGGGCATGTGGCGTTCCTGGTCGTGCTCGCGTTGCGGCCCGAGGGCCTGTTCCCGAAGGTGCAGGGATGACCGCGTTCCAGGTCGAGCACGCCACGCGTTCGAGCCGGGTAGGCGTCGCGATTTTCGCCGTGCTTCTGATGGTGCTCGCGGCGGCACCGTTGTGGGGCGACCGGCAGGACCTGCGGCTTCTGGCCGAGATTTACTCCTTTGTCGCGCTGGCGAGCCTGTGGAACTTGCTGGCCGGCTACGCCGGTCTCGTGTCGGTCGGCCAGCAAGCCTATGTGGGGCTCGGCGCCTACGCGCTGTTCGCGTCGACCATGCTGGCGGGCGTGCATCCGCTGCTCGCCATTCCGCTGGCGGGGATCATCGGCGCCATCATCTCGCTGCCGGTCGCCGGGCTGATCTTTCGTCTGCGCGGGCATTATTTCGCCATCGGCACCTGGGTCGTGGCGGAAGTCTTTCGGCTGCTGGCGTCGCAGGTGTCGGTGCTCGGCGGCGGCTCGGGCATCAGCCTGCCGGTCGGCATCGTGACCGCGATGGCGCCGACCCGGCAGCTGCGCGAGTTCCTGATCTACTGGCTCGCGCTCGCCATCGTCGTGCTGGTGCTCGGCTCGATCGTGATGCTGCTGCGCTCGCGCTACGGCCTCGCGCTCACGGCGATCCGCGACAACGAGATCGCGGCGAGGTCGAACGGCGTCGACGTCGTTCGCACGAAGCTCATCGTCTACGTGTTGACCGCGTTCGGTACCGCCACGGTCGGCGCGCTGATCTTCCTGCAGAAGCTGCGCATCTCGCCCGCCACGGCCTTCGACGTCAACGATTGGACCGCCTACGTGATCTTCATCACCGTCATCGGCGGCATCGGACGGGTGGAGGGCCCGATCATCGGCACCATCGTGTTTTTTTTCTTGCGCCAGACGCTGGCCGACCTCGGCAGCCTCTATTTGCTGATGCTCGGCGTGGTCGCGATCGCGGTGATGCTCAAAGCGCCGAAGGGCATCTGGGGCTTCGTCGCCGACCGTTTCGGCTGGCAGCTTTTCCCGCTCCAGCGGCGCCTGAATATCAAGACCTGAGGCTGCCGCCGCGTCGTATGAGGCTTATTTCCAAGCCGCCCGCGCAACTTCGACCACCAACCGCAACTTGGCGTGCTCGTCCGCTTCGCTGAGCGGGTTGCCGGCGACGGTGCTGGCGAACCCGCATTGCGGACTGATCGCCAGCCGGTCGAGATCCACATATCTCGCCGCGTCTTCGAGGCGGCGGTGCAAGGCATCCGGGCGCTCGAGCTCGGGGGTCTTGCTGCTGACGAGACCGAGCACGACGCCCTTGGTCCTCGGCACGAACCGCAGCGGCGCGAAGTCGCCCGCCCGCGGCGTGTCGTATTCGAGCAAGAAGTGATTCGCGCGGATGCCGGCGAAGAACCGTTCGGCGACGGACTCGTAGCTGCCTTCGCCGAGATAGTGGCCTTTGAGATTGCCCCGGCACATGTGGACGCCGACGACGACGTCGGGCGGACAGGCCGACACGGCCTGGTTGATGCCGTCGATATAGAGATCGACCAGCCTGTCGGGGTCGCTGCCCACGGTCTCGACTTTTTCACGGATGGCGGGATCGCATAACAGTGCTATGGCGACCTCGTCGATCTGCAGGTAACGGCAGCCGGCCGCGGCAAGCTCGGCAATCTCCTGCGCAAACACCGCGGCCAGATCATCGAAGAAGCTCTTGGCGTCCGGATAGACGCTGGGGTCGGCGAAGTCCGCGCACCGCAAGAAGTGCATCGTCGACGGCGACGGCAGCGTCACCTTCGGCGTCACCCTGGTCGCGTCGCGCAGGAATTCGAACTCGTCGAGCGCAAGCGGCTGCGTGCGTCTGATGCTGGCCGTGGCATAGGGCGCGGTGAAGCTCATCTCGTGGCCGTGATCGTCGTGAAAGGTGAACGAGGCGGCGCGAATTTCGAGGCCGCTGGTGCGTTCCACGAAGCGGGCCCAATACGAGCCGCGGCGGAACTCGCCGTCGGTCACGACCTCGAGGCCGATCTCCTCCTGCATGCGCACGGCGTCGCCGATGCATTGGTCCTGGATGCGCACGAACTCGTCGTCGCCGATCTCGCCGCCCGCATGGTGCCTGAAGGCCTGACGCAGCGCCGCCGGCCGCAGCAGGCTGCCCACATGCTCGGCGCGAAACGGCGGGCGGCCGTCTGGGCGGATGCTCATCGGGAAGGTACTCCGGCCGCTCGCGGGGATTATCTATAGCGCTATAGGTAGAATTTAGATCGCACCCGTGGCACAACACAAGCTCGAATGCCTGGGCGTCCGGCTTGAGGCCAAGAGAGGACATCGGCATGACCGTCGTGGCGCTTCGGTCCCGCCAGCGTGCACAGTCGAGCCGCCGGCGCCGCGCGCCCGAGATCATCGAGGCGGCGGCGCGCGTATTCTCCGAGCGCGGCTTCCACGGCGCCAAGACCCAGGACATCGCCGACGTGCTCGGCATCCGCCAGGCGAGCCTCTATTACTATTTCCCCTCGAAGGAGGGCGCGCTCGAGCTGGTCTGCCTGCAGGGCGTCGGCGGCTTCTTCGAGGTGGCCAAGGCGATCGCCTCGGGACCCGGCACGGCCGCCGACAAGCTCAGCCGCCTCATCAAATCGCACCTGTCCCCGCTGGTCGACCGCAGCGATTTCGTTCGGGTGTTCCTGAACGAGCGCCAGCATCTTCCGGCCGAAAGCCGCCGGCGGATCGGAAAATGGTCACGCGGGCTCGAACGGGTGTTCGAGGATGTCCTCAAGGAAGGCGTGCGTCGCGGCGAGTTTCGCTCCGATCTCGACACCCGGCTGGCGGCGCTGGCGACGCTGGGCATGGCCAACGCGGTGGCGAACTGGTTCCGCAAGGAGGACGTCGCGGTCGATCGCATCAGCGCGGAGTTCGCCCGTCTGATCGCCGACGGCGTGACAAAGCGGCCGAGCAACGGTCGAGTCCGGAGGAGACGCTTATGACGATTCAACAAAACACCGATCGCATCCAGACCACGCATATCGGCAGCCTGCCGCGACCGCACGCTGTGCTCGATCTGATGAAGGCGAAGCTGAGCGGCCAGCCCTACGACCGGAAAGTTTACGATGCGACGATCGCCAAGGCGGTCGCCGACAGCGTCCGCAAGCAGGTCGAATGCGGCATCGATATCGTGACTGACGGCGAGGTCTCGAAACCCGGTTTCTTCACCTATATCCAGGAGCGGCTGCAAGGCTTCGAATCCCGCCCCAACCAAAAGCTGTTGATTTTCCAGCAGGAAATCGCTGCCTTCCCGGAATACTACGCGCAATATTTCAAGGAAGCGATGATGGGTGGCGCGATCGTCCCGATCGTGCCGGTCGTTTGCACCGGTCCGGTGAAATATCGCGGCGAGCAGCACCTTCAGATCGACATCGACAACGTGAAGGCCGCCGCCCAGGCATCGGGTGTGCCGAACCACCACGTGTTCCTGCCCGCGACCGCGCCGTCGGGCGTTGGAATCAATGAATATTACAAGTCCGAGGAGGACTATTTCCATTCGCTCGCGGCCGAGCTGGGCAAGGAGTACAAGGCGATCGCCGCCGCCGGCATCCTGGTCCAGGTCGATGATCCCTTCCTGCCCGATATTTTCTTCGAGCCCGGTCTCGACGACGCCCAGAAGAAGCGGCGCGCCGAGATCTACGTCGAGGCCACCAACTCGGCCCTCAAAGGCATTCCGGCCGAGATGGTGCGCTTCCACACCTGCTACGGCATCAATGAAGGGCCCCGCCTGTTCGAGGCCGGCTTGGCCGATATCATCGAGTATGTGCTGAAGATCAACGCCGGTTCCGTGAGCTTCGAGGCTGCCAATCCGCGCCACGAGCACGAATATCATCTGTTCGAGCGGATCAAGGTCCCGGACGGCAAGGTGCTTTGTCCCGGCATGATTACGCATGCCAGCAACATCGTGGAGCATCCGGAGCTGATCGCCGAACGCATCATGCGCTTTGCCAAGCTGGTGGGCCGCGAGAACGTGATCGCGGCGGCGGATTGCGGCTTCTCGTCCCAGGCCTTGTACAAGACGGAAGTGCACCCCACCGTGGTCTGGGAGAAGTTCAAGGCCTTGCGCCAGGGCGCTGATCTCGCAACCAAGCAGCTCTGGGGCAAGAGCTAGCTGGTTGACACAGAGGTTTTGACCGGTTGAGCGCGGGGTCGGAATCCAGTCGGGAATAGGCCAATGATCATTGGGCTTTCAGCTGTTGGGTTCGTTTGGCCAAAACGCCCGTTGGGTTCGTTTGGCCAAAACGCCGGCCGGCGCATCGTTGGACCGTCAATCCCGCGCTGTTCGGAGGTGCGGAAAGTGCGGAAAGGCCCATTGCCGAGGCGGCGTAGACAGGGTGGAGGGGCTTTCCGCACTTTCCGCACTTTCCGCAGCATAGGGGCGGCATGTCGCAGTCACGGCAGCAATCGGATGCACTGCGGACGAACCAGGCTCGGTGCGAGCGCATCAGCTCATGACCCAAAGCCGAAGCCCCTGGCGAGGTCGACTGTTGCGATCGAGCCCGTCGTGATGCAAGCGGGTCGGCAAGCGGTCGGAGTTGCGCGGACCATTTTGGCCAAACAAACCCAATAGGTGAAAGTCCAATGATTACTGACCGATTCCCGCGTGTCGGTCGAAAATTGAATTGGGGCGATCGATGCGACGAATGCGGTCGAGTTAGTCGTCATACGGTTGACCCCGAGCCGAGCTGGGGCCTGATGGTCGCCTGGCTTCATCTATCGATCTATAGAATTTCGCCGATCGTTGGGATATAAGAATTCGTTCGGGAAACAGCTGACGGGCGCCGCATGACCGCAACGCAACCGGTCGATCGAGAGGCGCTGCGGCGCACCACCGCACCGCGCATGCTGTGCGAGCGCGCGCGGATGACGCCCGATTCGGTGGCGTTCCGTTCCAAGCATCTCGGCCTCTATCGCCAACGGAGCTGGCGCGATTATGCCGCGATGGTCGCCCACGCGGCGCGTTCCTTCGCCGCGCTCGGGCTCGCCGCCGACGACCGCGTCGCCATCATGGGGGATGCCTGCGAGGAATGGATGATCTGCGACCTCGCCGCGCAGTCGCTCGGCGCCATCGTCTACGGCATTTACCCCACGGCGTCGGCGTCGGAGGTCGAGTATCAGATGCGCGACGGCGGAGCGGTGATGTTCGTCGCGGAGAATCAGGAATACGTCGACAAGATCCTGTCGTTCGCCGAGCGCCTGCCCACCTTGCAGTGGATCGTCGTGCTCGATGATTCGGCGATGTTCGGCTATGCGCATCCCAAGCTCAGGACGTATCGCGCGCTCCTTGGCGCGGTCGAGCAGCCCGATCTCGCCTGGCTCGAGCAGCGGGCGGGGCAGGTGGGGCCCGCTGATCCCGCCTTCATCGTCTACACCTCGGGCACCACCGGCCATCCGAAGGGGGCGCTGGTGACCCACGGCAAGCATCTCGCGGCGACCGCGAACATCATCGACCATTATCCCACCCTTGCCGAAAAGGACCATCGCACGGTCGTCCATCTGCCGCTCTGCCACGTGCTCGGCCGCGACGTCGCGATCACGCTGCCGCTGATCTCGCGGCTCGTCCCGCATTTCGGGGAAGATACCGAGGACCTCGCGTCGAGCTTGTTCGAGACCGCGCCGACGGTCTTGTTCACCGTGCCGCGTTATCTGCAGAAATTCGCCTCCCAGGTGCTGGTCGGACTGCTCAACGCGACCGGCGTCAAACGCATGACTTCGGACCTCGCGATGCGGTTTGCCCGCGCGCATGCCCGCCGCCGCTGGGACGGAGCGGCCCATCCGGCCAACGAGGTGGTCTATCGGGTCTGCTGGGCGGCCGTGTTCAGGCCGATCCTCAACAAGCTCGGCTTCGACAAGCTGGAGCTCGTCATCTGCGCGGGGGCACCATTGCCGCCGGAGACCATGGCGTTCTGGCAGATGCTGGGGCTCAACCTGGTGGAGATGTACGGTCAGACCGAGACCGCCGGCGGCATCATCTGCGGCCAGCGCGGCCCATTCCCGCGGCCGGGCGACGTCGGCACCGTGCCGATCGGCTGGCAGGTGAAGCTCGCCGCGGACGGCGAGGTGCTCGTGCAGAGCCCCGATCTGTTCGAATACTATTGGAATGGCGAGGACGCGACCCGTGCGATCCAGGGCGAGGACGGCTGGCTGCGCACCGGCGATATCGGCGAATGGCGCGATGGGGCGTTGCGGCTGATCGATCGCGCGCGCGACTTCATCGTGACCTCGGGCGGCAAGACCATCTCACCGTCGTTCATCGAGAACATCTTGCGCACCAGTCCCTACGTGGCGGAAGCCGTGGTGTTCGGTCACGGCCGCAATTATCTCACCGCGTTGATCGAGATCGATGCCGACACGGTCTCTGACTGGGCCCGCAGCCACGACGTTCCCTATACCGGCTTCACCAGCCTCGCCAATAGTCCGCATGTGGTCGGCCTGATCAAGGCGGAGATCGAGCGGGCGAATAGCGAGCTCGCGCGCGTCGAGCAGATCAAGGATTTCCGCGTTTTGCCCAAGGCGCTCGATCCCGAAGAGGAGGGCGAGCCGGTCACCCCGACCCGCAAAGTCAAGCGCCATCTCATGTATGAGCGCTTCAAGACCCTGGTCGACGGCATGTACAATGATCGCGAGCAGCGCTTGATTGCAGATCAAGCAGGAGCGATCGCATGACCGACTCGGTTCAATAAGCAAGGGAGGAAAATGATGTTGCGACAAGTTTTCATGGGCGCGCTGGCTTCGGCAGCGATCGCGCTGCCGGCTTTCGCGCAGGATGCCTACGTCGTCGGCGTTAGCGCGGCGCTCACCGGCCCGTCGGCCAGCACAAATGCGCCGCCAATCGAAGGCTTGCGGCTCTACGTCGATCGGCTCAACGCGGCCGGCGGGGTCAACGGCAAGAAAATCCAGTTGATCCTGCAGGACGACCAAGGCGAGCCATCGAAGGCCGCGGCCAATGCCAAGAAGCTCCTCACCCAGGACAATGTGAAGCTGTTGATCCTGTCGAGCCTGTCGTCGACCTTTGCGCCGGTCGTCGCCGAGACCAAGCGGTCGAACGTGCCGCTCATGTTCATGGGCGCGGTCTGCCCGAAGGAAGTTTATCCGCCCGCCGATGCCCTGCAGTTCTGCACCACCGCCTATGCGGGTGGCTATGACAGCCGCGCGACGCTCGCCTTCGTCAAGGAGACCGCCAAGGAACCGGTGCGGATCGGCTTTGCCGCCATGGCGATCCCGCTCTCGCGCGGCGAGATCGACTATGCCGAGGAGCACGCCAAGACCGTGGGCATGACGCCGGTCGACAAGGAGGTGATTCCGCCGCCGACCGCCGACTACACGCCGTTCGCCACCAAGCTCAAGGACGCCAATCCGAACTGGGTGTTCTCGTGGGCCCCGTGGGTCACCCAGGTGAAGACGTTCGAGGCGCTGCGCCGGCTGGGATGGCAGGGCGACTACATCACGTGGTCGCACATCGAGGCCGAGGCCGAATTGGCGCGCATCAAGGACGGCAAGCTCTACGTCATCGGCGCCAACTCGCTGTTCCAGGACAACCTGCCGATCCACAAGGAGATCATCGACGAGGCGAAGAAGGGCAACGTGCGATATCCCGCCGAGCAGCTGACCGAAGGCTGGATCGGCGGCCTGGTGCTCGAGGCCGTGCTGAAGGGTGCCGGCTGGCCCGCCGACGCCGCCAAGATCCGCGCCGCCTTGGAGAACGTGAAGGTCGACACCAAGGGGCTGCGCGGCGGGCCGATCGAATGGACCAAGGACAACCACTTCCGCACCCGCCAGTACTATCGCGTCTATCGCTGGGACCAGGCCAAATCGGCGATCGTGCAGGCCAAGGACTGGGTGGGCTACGACGTGAAATGACGACAGGGCCCAGTAATCAGTAGTCGGTCATCAGAACTCCTTTTCTGATCACTGATTACTGACCACTGTCATCTGGCATCCGTGCAGATCATCGTCAACATCATCGTGCTGGCGGCGATCTACGCCCTGATCGCGTGCGGTTACGTGTTGATCTACCGCGTAAGCCGGGTGATGAACCTGGCTCACGGCGAGCTCACCATGCTGGGCGCTTATCTCTTGTTCACCACCGCCTCGCTGTTCGTCGGTCATCCGCTTACCGCGATCGCGGTGGCGGTGATCTTGAGTCTCGTGGTCGGAATCCTGGTCTACGTCCTGCTGATGCGCAAGATGACCGGGGAGATGGTGCTGGCGGCCATCCTCACGACCGTCGCGCTCGGCATTCTGCTACGCGGGCTGATCGTGCTGTTCTGGTCGGCGGCACAGCAACACCCGCTGCAGGCCTTGCGGTTTTCAAATCCGCCGATCGAGCTTGTCGGCGGCGCGCGGATTTCGACTTGTGCGGCGGTCATGGTGCTGATGACCATCCTGGTCTACGGCGCGCTGTTTACTTTCCTGCGGTTCGGCCGCTGGGGGGTGCGCATGCGGGCGACTGGGCAGAATCCGCTGCTTGCCGCCCAGCGCGGCGTCAATTTGCACACCATCTATGCGCTGGCCTGGGGCCTCTCGACCCTGACCGGATCGATCGCCGGCATGTTGATCGCGCTCGATTCCGGCCTCGACCAGACCATGGTGATCATCGGCCTCAAGGCTTTCTCGCCGGCGCTGGTCGGCGGTTTGGACAGCCTGATCGGCGCGCTCGTCGGCTCGCTGATCGTGGCCGGCGCCGAGGTTCTGGCCATCCACTACGTCGACCCGCTGCTCTCCGACGTGGTGCCGTTCCTGGTGCTCATTGCCATGCTGATCGTGCGTCCCTGGGGCCTGTTCGCGGCACGCGGGAGGAGCTCGATCGTGTCTAGGCAACCGCGTGCCAGCGGCTATTTCCGCACCGATTACGCCCAGGATCTCGCCCTGACCGGGACGCGGTCCGAGCGCGTCGCCTTGAGCCTGTTCATCGTCGTGCTGCTCGGGTTCCCGCTGATCGCCTCGCCGTTCCAGCTCGATCTCGCCTGTCAGGTCTTCCTCGCCTGCGTCGGTTCGATGTCCTTGATGCTGCTCACCGGCTATGCGGGCCTGATCTCGCTCGGACACGCCGGACTGATGGCGGCGGGCGCCTTCACGGTCGGAATTTTGTTCCGGGAAACCAACGCGCCGTTCTGGATCACGCTGCCGGCGGCCGCGTTGGTGGGCGGCGTGCTCGGAATCGTCTTCGGGCTGCCGTCGCTGCGTCTGCGTGGGCTCTATCTCGCGGTGAGCACGCTGGCGCTGCATTTCGTGGTGGTCTATCTGGGCGGCGAGTATGAGACCAGGCGCGGCTTCTCCACCGGGATCGTCATCGATCCGCCGCAGCTCGGCGGCGTCTCGATTACCGACGGACGCGCCTGGTACTTCATCTTGCTTACCGCGGCGGCGCTGACATTGCTGCTGTGTCTCAATCTCCTGCGCGCCCGCACCGGCCGGGCCTGGCGCGCGATTCGTGCCCACGAGACCGTCGCCGAGGCGCTCGGCATCGGTATCGCGAGCTACAAGCTTCTGGCCTTCGTGATCAGCTCGGCGATCACGGCGGTGGCGGGGGCGCTGTTTGCCTATTACCGCGGTTTTGTGTCGGTCGAGGCTTTCTCACTGTTCCTCACCATCCAATACGTCGCGATGGTCATCATCGGGGGCATGGGCTCGCTCATCGGCGCGCTGCTCGGCGCGGCCTTCGTCACGGTCTTCCCTTATGTCATCGAGGCCGGCCTACTCGCCTTGCCGGGTGCGCAGCGCTATGCCGGCGTGCTGTTCGCGGTGAATTATGCCGCCTTCGGCCTGGTCATGATTCTCTTTCTGATCCTCGAGCCACTGGGACTGGTCGGCATTTGGCGCCGCGTCCAAAGCTATTTCCTGCTGTGGCCGT
>WNGB01000244.1_pt1 | contig 121755 bp, 104 predicted proteins | sample 5400681 | NCBI WGS metagenome assembly WNGB01 (sample SAMN13153367, study PRJNA577476) | soil metagenome | isolation source: 115 cm soil or saprolite under grassland replicate 2 | place: USA:California | collected 2016-06-15
GCCACGGTCTCGTCACGAACTCCGCGTTCCATGAGGGCGAGCACCGCGTGGCTGGTCGATCCCGTGACAGCGGTTCGGTCGAGTTTCGAGTACGGCCACCCGTGCCCGTACGGCTGCTTGATCGCGGTGCCTCGCAAATAGGAGCACATCGCGTCGAGACGCTCGTCGAGCGAGGGATCCTTCAGCCGCCCAAGGACGCGCAGGGACCTTGAGGTCTGGCCGGTCTCGCCGTGTCCGGCCGAGATGATCAGGGGGATGCTGCCGTCTGGCAGCTGGCGGTCAAGCAACCAGGTCGCCACGCGGCGCAGAGTTGGATCCGTGTCCAGCGTCTCACCGACCTCGGCGGCAAGTTGTACGTAGCGGATGGCGGGACTGCTCTCCTCGATGCGGATCGTGGCTCTCCGGTAGATACACCCCTGCCCGTCCTCCTGCTCGCGGAGCAACCATAACGCGAGTGCCACATAGGGTGGTACGCAGGCGCGTTGCCAGCTCTGCAGAAGGTGCACCAGGCCGAGCTGGTGACGTGGGATCCCAAGTTCTTCGAGCTGTCCGACGAGGCGTTCCTCCTGCAGTCCCTTGATGGACCCGTCGCTGCTGATCAGGCTGAGCCGTCGCCAGATCCCAGGGACCGGGGAGGACAGCACTCCCGTTGTGACAACAGGCACGGTGGCTCCGTTCAGTCCGCCCCGATGATCGGCCGGATCGCCCTTTGGCGTTTCCCGGGAATATTGATCAAATGCGGCGGGGGAATGACCGGCAAGACCGTACCACGCGCCGGATTTGCCAGGAAAGGTGACAGAACGGTATGGACTCGGTGATGCCAATACCTCCTTCGCTTTGGCCGGCGGGCCGCCGGGCGGCGGAGGACATCTTGCGGATAGCGCATCGTGGCGGCGCGTCGGGGGTTGAGGACTATCGGCCGGAGAATCTGCGCCGACTCGCCACTTTGGGCACCCATCTCGTGGAGATCGACGTGCGGACGACCAAGGATGGGAGCCTTGTCGTGCACCACGAGGCAGGGGCGCGCGTGGACGGCGAGGATCGGCGCGTCGATGATCACACGCTTGCCGAATGGCGTGCGCTCCTTCCAGCCGGGAGCATGCCGGTTGCCGGTACCGTTCTCGCCGCCGTACGCGATGCCGGCCTCGGGCTTTACGTGGACGTCAAGGATGTGGCAAGCGAGGGGGCAGCTCAGCTCGTCCAGCTCTTGGCGGCCGAGCGGATGACGACCAAGGCCATCCTCGCTTCGGCGGATCCTGGCACCGTGGCCGCGTTCTCGCGAACTTCCAGCGCGATCCCCCGGGCCGTACTCTTCACCGGGCTGGACGAGGACCCGGTACGGCTTGCCCGCCTGGCCTGCGCTAATTTCCTGCATCCCTGCTGGGAACGTGAAAAACGTCCTGACCGGCTGCTTTCGCACGCATGGCTGGAGACCGTACGGGCACAGAGCCTGGGCGTTGTCTGCTGGCACGAGGAGCGGCCAGACGTGCTCGCCAGCCTACGTGATCTTGGCGTGGACGGGGTGTGCACCGACTCCCCTGAGGTACTCGCCGAGGTCCTCAGCCAGTGAGTACACACCCTCATTGCGCCTGCCACGGCGCATGGATCAACCCACATAACGCGCCCGCGGACGGTGACCGCATCAAGCGACCCCCTTCGGAATCGCCGCGCCACCATCCTGCTGCCAGGCGCCGGGATTGCAGCGTAACTCCGTGGCACGTGCCCCTGGTGGCGGTGGTCCGCAAACTGGCCCCCGCCGACCCGGTTCGGCTGGGCCGCCCGTACCCAGTCGCCGAGAGGGTCACGATGCCGTGCAACACCGGCCCGCCGCAACCCTTCCGCGGGGCCGGCCGCGGGAGCCAGCCGCGCTGTCGGTGATCGCGTACTGACTCTGCCGTCTCCGGCGCCTGGTCACGGTGCGTAGCGCGGATCTTGACGGAGGCAGCGCTCAGGTCCTGGTCGTGGAATGAACTATGGAATGAGGCCCCGGTGGCATCGTGTGCAACGCGGGCATTCCGGGTGCGCCCTTGGGTTGTTCGTGCAGGCCGCGCACGCCGGCGGCTGAGCGGGTTCCTCGTAATGCGTAGGTCGTCGGTTCGATTCCGACAGGCGGCTCCCAGAGGTCTTCACGTTTCGCGTGGGGCCATCTTCACGTTTGGGTCTGACACTCTGTCGCGCACCCCCGGGATGGGTGCGGCTGAGTTCCGGGGGGCGCGCGGATTAGCGCGGGCCTGGCCTCGCTGGGCCGCGGTTTGCCTCCGTGGAGCCTATTTGGCGTGCTGAGGGGACGCCGGACCGCGGTCGTGATGCCTGGCGATGGTGATCGGCGCTGCTGGGTGGCTGCTTATGCGGGGAGCGCTGTCCGCTATGGCGGTGCGGCGGCGAGGCTGGTGAGGGTTTTGCGCCGGCGGCGCCTGGTTTTGGGTGGGAGGCCGGCGGCGGCTCGCCGGGCGTCGCGGTTTTGGCGGGCTTGCCAGGCGGTGAGGATGCGCTGGTTGCGGACGGCTAGCCAGCCGGCGAACAGGGCGATGGGGGTCAGGCCCATGAGCTGGCACCAGCCGCGGCTGATGTCGGTGCTGGCGGGGTCCTTCACGGTGGCGAAGGCGCGTTCGGCGCCGGTGCGCCGGGCGTAGGAGCGCCGGTGCTCCTGGGACGGGTAGTCGTGTTTTTGCGCGGTCTTGGCGTGCACCTGCGGTGGCACGGTGATGGTCTGCTGGGCGCAGCAGGCCGGGGGATGCTGCGGTGGGGTGAGGATCTCGGGCCGCTGCCGGTCCAGGGCCATGGATGCCCGCCTCGGTGTGGTGCCGGTGACCTGGCGTGAGGCCACCCAGATCATCCGCGAGCGGGAAACCCGTAACAAGCAAACCGGCCAGGACGCCTCCGGTAGCGAGATGGACCCCAGGACGGGATGAGGAAACCCGGCCGCCTGCGTCCCCGGGCCCGGGCGAGGATTCACCCGCTGGCCATCACGGAGGCTGGTGATCGCTAACCCGGCCTGCCTCAAGCTGAATGGCCATCCGCGGATGAGGCAACGGCGCGGCCGTTAAGAGCCTGTCGCCGCCCGACGTGGCACACCATGATCCCGGTGACCGCCGTCAGGCCGCAATGGCCTCACCAACCCGGAAATCTGGGGAGCGCGGATTGTGATCGCGGGACGGGTCGGCGCTTGAGGCGAACCGGCGTGCGGACGCCAGAGCCAAGGCGGCGAGAAAGGCGGCGCTGTGAGCACTCACACCCGCGTCACTGTTTCTGCGACTACCTCGACAGGGATGCCGGCCCACTGAGGGAGGCAATCAAGCTATGAGCAGAACCATCGTCGTCCAAACCGGCGAGCGGATGATCCTGCATGACAACGGCGACGTCGAGCGCCCATCGTGCCCGCCGCCGTACAACAAGCCGTCCGGTAAGTGGAAGATCACGGGTGCTGTGACGAAGGACAACCTCGGCCATGTCAGGCGCCGGTACACCCTGGCGGAGATCTTGGCCAACCCTACAGCGTTCCCGTGGCAGCACAAGAACGGTGCACAGCAGACGTTTCTCACCGATGTGGACCACGGCACGGCCCGCACCTGGGGCAGCCCGTCACATCACGTCGAGTAGTGGCCCACCAGCGGTGCGGCGCACAGCCTGGGTACGCACCTGCGCCTAATGAGCGCGATCAAGCCCGGCCCTGCGGCTGCATACACCAAAAAGCGAACATGGAGGACCTTCTACCGTGACAAGCGCCTACCAGACCGGGGACTCCCCACGCGACGGCTTCCCCGCCGCGCCGGGCCAGCGCACAACCGCGACCCCGGCGCTGCACACCACCGAGGAGGCGGCAGCGATTCTGCGGGTGCGGAAGAGCTGGCTCGAACGGAAGGCCGCCGCCCGCAAGATCCCGTTCACCATGCTCGGCGGGTCCTACCGGTTCACGTCGCGGCACCTGAGCCAGATCGTCCAGCTGTTCGAGATTGCGCCCGTAACCGAACTGCAGGCCCCCGCCGCTCGCGGCGGCCAGCGGGCGGCCGTGCGGCGCAGGACGGCCGCGGACTCGGCCCCCCCGCTCCGGCCGCGGCCGCGCAGCGGCCCGCGGCGCCGCGCGCCGGAAACATTCAGCCCGGACCTGCCCAGCTGACCCGCCTGGAGCACAACAGTGGCGTACGCGGAGAAACGCGGCAGCCTGTGGCGCGCACGCTGGCGCGGGCCAGACGGAACCCTCGAGTCGAAGCCGGGGTTCCGGACGCGCAAGGACGCCGAGAACTACGGCCGCGACCAGGAAGCCGCCATCCGCAACAACACCTACGTCGATCCCCGCGCAGGCCGGATCACCCTTACCGAGTGGGTCAACCGGTGGTACCCCGCCCTCGACCTGGAGCTGAACACGCTGAGCACCTACCGGTACACGATCGAGGTGCATATCCTCCCCGTCTTCGGCGACCGCTCCCTGGCCTCGCTCACGACCGAGGAGATCGCCGTCTGGGAGAAGCAAATCCTGGCCCGCGGCTACACCCGCCGGACCGCGCGTGAGGCCCGCTCGACGCTGACCACGATCCTGGGCGACGCGATTCCCCGCTACATCCAGCGGCGGATCGAGCAAGCTGAGAAGGCCGAGAAGACGTGGCCGACCACTTTCGAGGTTCTCCTGTTCGCGGAGCGCTGCTCGGTGCTGTCGGGGAATGACACGGACTTCGTAATGATGATCACGATGGCGTACACCGGGATGCGGTGGAGCGAGGCCCTAGGCCTGCCCCCGCACGGCATCGGCACCGGCACCGTCGAGATCGCCTGGAAACTCTACGAGCTTGATGCCCGCTTCTACCGCGGCCGGCCTAAAGACGGGTCGATACGGACGGCGGATGTGCCGCCGTTCCTCGAGCAGCTTCTCACCCGCTACCTGGACGCCTGCCCCGACCGCCGGTGCACCTGCCAGAACACCGAACCGCCCTGGTGCCCTGGCGACGAGTACGTCTTCCTCGGCCTGAGACGAGGGCACTTCCGCCGGTCGAACTACGCGGTCCGGGTTGTGCGGCCCGCCGCCGATGGGTGGTACCCGGAGCGGAAGGGGCCGCATCCACGGTCCGCGGCACCGGTTCTTGCTGACGCAAGCTCCCGCTGGCCCGGCCTGCCGCTCCCCCCGTGGCCACCAGCAACGCCTGGCGAGCCATACGTGCCGCCCGCGGGCCGGGGCATCCCGCGGCTGGCCGGGAAGGACGGCGGCGGCCGCTGCCCTGCCTGCGGCCGCACGATCCAGCTGCGCCGCGACGGGACCACCGTCCGCCACAAGACGGGCGGCGAGATGTGCCCAGGATCGGGGGACAAGCCAGCCGGGCCGGTGCCCGTCGCGTCCTGGCTCCCGCTCCGGACGGGGCTCACGCCGCACGGGCTGCGTCACGGGCACCAGACATGGCTGGACGACATCGGCGTCCGCTACGTCCTGCAGTCGGAGCGGATGGGGCACGAGGTGCCCGGCATGCGCGGCGTCTACAGCCACATCACACCCCGGATGCGGGACGAGCTGAAAGCTCGACTGCAGGAGTTGTGGGAGGCCTCTCTCCATGAACGGGCACGCCTCGCGCCGCGGTCCGCAGTGGCCGTACTGGACGGCCTGCTGGCCCCGTACCGGGCGCCAGTTTCCAAGATCGGCTCCCAGCCTGCTCCCAAATTCGGACATCCGGCAGGCGGGAGTGCGGGAAGTGATCGTTGATCAGGTCTGTGACCTGCATTGTTGTTGGGGTGAGCGAGGGGACTCGAACCCCCGACACCCAGGACCACAACCTGGTGCTCTAACCAACTGAGCTACGCCCACCAAGACCGCGCGATACGCGCTTGATGAAGCATAGCCGCACGGGCGCGCTGAGCCGAACTAGATTGGATCGGGAAGCGGCCGGGCTCAGCCGGCCACGCTGGTATCGCCCTGTTCGGCCATCGAGCCTTCCTCAACCGCAGCGGGAGGCGCCAAGAACATCCGGGCGAGTTCGCGGGCGGTGGCGGAGTCGGGCCCCGGCTGTGCCACGAACACCGCCGCGCGGTAGTAGCGCAGCTCGATAATGCTCTCAGTGATATCCGCAAGCGCTCGGTGCCCGCCCCTCTTCTCCGGGCTGGCGAAATAGACCCGCGGGTACCAGCGCCGTACCAGCTCCTTGACACTCGACACGTCGACCATTCGGTAATGCAGAAACGTATCGAGCTCGGGCATGTCGCGAGCCAGGTAGGCCCGGTCGGTGGCGATCGAGTTGCCGCACAGCGGCGCTTTCTTCGAATCGGGCACATGGGTGCGCACGTAATCGAGTACCTGCTGCTGCGCCTCGGCCAGCGTCACCCCGCTCTCGAGCTCGTCGAGCAGTCCGGATGCGGTGTGCATGTCGCGGACGACCTCGGACATTTGGGTTACCGCGTCCGGCGGCGGCTTGATGACGACGTCGATGCCGTCGTCCAGCACGTTGAGCTCGCTGTCGGTAATCAAGCAGGCAATCTCGATGAGCGCATCGTGGCCCAGGTCGAGGCCCGTCATCTCGCAGTCGATCCAGACGAGCGGGTCGGTCATCTCATCAGCTTAGAGCCACGCGACGCGGGCGGTATCATGACCATTGATCCTTAACGGCTCACGCTGGGCGTGCCGTCACAGGCCTGCGGGCGAATCCGTTGGAGCCGGCCCATGGATTCCACATGCGCCGGCACGGCGAGACCGGGCGGCAGCGCCGGGTCCGCCTCGGGCTCACCGAACATCATGCGGACCGGGAGTACGCCTGCCCACCAGCCAAGGTGAAGATCTTCAGGGTCGTCAACGGGCGGGCCCGACCTTACCTTCACCGAGGACTCGTTGAGTGGGATGGCGAGCACCGCAGTAGAGGCCAGCTCCTTTCGCGTCGGTGTCCGCGCGTTCTCCCACTGGCCGGGCGCCATCTGCTCCACGATCGCCCGCAGGCCGCGCAGCCGTTCGGGATCTTCATTGATAAGTCGTGCGGTGCCGAAGATCACCGCACTGCGGTAGTTGACCGAGTGATGGAAAATCGAGCGCGCGAGAACGATTCCGTCCACGTGGGTGACCGTGACACACACCGATCGGCCGGCCGCCGCGGCGCCGATCGCTTGGTTCGCGACCGAGCCGTGTACATACAGCGTGTCCCCGATGCGCCCGTAACAGGTAGGAAGCACGACCGGCGACCCATGTACCAGCACGCCGAGATGGCACACGATGCCCTGATCCAGAACGGCATAGAGCTCGCCGCGCTCGGTTCGGCCTCGTTCACGTTTGCGGCCGAGCCTGGTGCGGGGGGTGGGCGACAGTGGCGCGGTGGAATCCATGACCCATAGCATAGTGGCAAGTGGACTGGTCAAAATGGCCACCTGGCGGCGAAAGGAGATAGCCACTTGGAGCGGGTCAGCGTCGAGCCAACGGTGCTGCTCGACCGGGTTTGCGGTGTACCGCTCACCGCGCAGCTGTCCGGGCAGCTCCGGGAGGCCGTGCGCCAGGGCAGGATCGGTGCGGGGGACCGGCTGCCGTCCACTCGCGCGTTCGCTACGGCGCTCGGGGTCAGCCGCACCGTGGTGACCGATGCATATGCGCAGCTCTACGCCGAAGGCTGGCTTGAGGGGCGGCGCGGATCCGGGACCTTCATCGCCGCGGGCACGGGCTCTGCGGGCTCTGTGGGCGCGGCGGGTTGTCCGGGCACGGCGGGGGCTGGAATGTTGGCGACTTCGCCAATTACGGCGGTCGGCGCAACCGGCCTGGGCGGTGGGGCCAGCCGCCCTCGGCTGCGTGCGTGCACCGACAGCCAGGTGATTGACCTGCAACCGGGCGTGCCATGGGCGGCTGACATCGACCGAGCGGCCTGGCGCCGGGCCTGGCGCCGGGCGGGAGCCGCGGAACTTGACCCCACCCCGCAGCCGGTAGCGGATCCGGGCGGACTGCCCGAGCTACGCGCGGCGCTCACGGGTTACTTGCGTCGAAGCCGCGGCGTCAGCGCCTCGCCCGCGGACATCATCGTCACCCGCGGTATCGGTAACGGGCTCGATCTCATCGCCGCCGCGCTGCTGCGACCGGGGGATACAGCAGGGATCGAAGAACCCGGATGGCCGGCCGCCCGTTCCATCCTCGCCGCGCGCGGGGCCCGCCTCGTGCCGTGCCCGGTTGACGACCTCGGCCTTGTCGTCGAGGCCTTGCCAGCTGGGTTGCGCCTGATCCATACCACTCCCGCGCACCAGACGCCGCTCGGCGGGCGGCTTCCCGTGCCGCGCCGCCAGGCCCTGCTGGGATGGGCGCGCCGGACCGGCGCTCTGATCGTTGAGGACGACTACGACAGCGAGTTCCGATACGACGTCGCACCGCTCCCGGCCCTGCACTCTCTCGACCCGGGGGTCGTGGCCTACCTGGGCACGACCGCGAAAACACTTACTCCTGAACTCGGCGTCGGATGGCTGGTTGCGTCGCGCCATCTGCTCGACCTGGTCACCGAAACGCGGCTCAGCCTCGCCGACCGCACGGCGACCGTGGTGCAGCGCGCAACGGCGAGCCTGATCGAGGACGGCCACCTGGAGCGGCACGTGCGGCGCATGCGGCACGTGTACGCAAGACGGCGCAGCGTAATCACAGGAATACTCGCCGCGCTACCCCCTCCGGCCCGCCTTCTTGGCGACACGGCCGGCATACACGTGGTGCTCGAACTGCCCGCAGCCGCGGCGACCGCCGCTGCTGAGATGGCGCGCGGGAGCGGGGTGGCCGTCGCGACGCTGGACCGTTATCTCAGCGCCGGGGCGGCACACCCGTTGCACGGGCTTGTTATCGGATACGGTGGGGCGACGTTGCCCCAGGTCAGGAAGGGATGCGAGATCCTAAGGGACATCGTCGAGCAGCTAGTCGGCTCTTAGCTCCTGTGCTGGTCAGCTTCCTCAACCTGTGCTGGTCAGCTGAGCCCCGTTCTTGATGCGGCCGAGCTGGATTGACCCTCCACCACGAGCCGTCGGCTTTTCCCTGCGCGACGGCACCGCGTCCCGCGTCCGCCGCAGGACCTCGATCGCGGGAATCGTCGCCGAATTAGTCAAACGTTCGATGTCGACGGCTCCTGGACCCGTCGCGCGGCAGTCCGGCACCTGCGAGGCGCCGAAGTGACCGCCCCGCGCCCACAGGCGGCGACTGCGAGGTGCAGCGTGTGCACGTGAGAATGGCAAGGGCGGGCCGGCCGGCCAAGAGCGTGGGATATGCCAGGAGTCGAGCCACCACACGATGATTTCTAGGTCAGCCATCGGACCGGCGGTGAACGGTTCCCTCCCGAAGCTGACGACGCCAATCTGCACGCAACGACGGCCTTCCCTGTTTATTGCGGCACTCTCACCCCAGGCCGGGGTATGTGCCGGGGCGAGACCGTCAGGGCCGCCGAGCGCTCGCCCGGCGCGGAGTGCGGGAATGAGCTGAACGATCTCGCCGCTCAGCGGGTTCCACACGATATGGGGCGCGCGACCGAGATGGTCGGCGTGCTGGGCCGCCGACCGTGCGGATACGAGGCGTGGATCGGTTTCGAGGGTCAGCCAGACGGCGCGTGGTATGCCGCCTCGAGGCTCTCCTCCATCGGCGCTGGCCCAGAGGTGCCCGGCGTCCTGCATCCATGCGTCGCCCACTGCTTTCCCCCCTCTACGGGAACCGGTCTAGACCAGGGCCTTTCAGTGGCCCAATCCCTTGCTACGTCAGGCCGGCCCGTTAGTCCATAGTTGCGACGGCTGTACCTGTGTAGAAACTGCTGAGAAACTTACCGAAACCTTGAAGGTTCTCATGACGATCAAAAGTGGTGTTCCCGGCATCGGCGATCCGGGCCGGTTGACCCGGTGGCTGGACTCCCGCGGCGTGCCCGGCGCGACGCAACTATGCGGGATTGAGCTGATCGCCGGGGGCCGGTCGAACCTGACGTACCGGCTTGATTTCGGTCCAGGCGACGGTGCCGAGCCGCCGATGGTGTTGCGCCGGCCGCCGCTCGGGCACGTGCTGCCCACCGCGCACGACATGAGCCGCGAGTACCGTGTCCTCTCCGCGCTGCACGGTACCGACGTTCCAGTGCCCGCACCGCTCGCGTTCTGCCCGGAGGATGACGTGATCGGCGCGCCTTTTTATGTCATGCGGTACGTCCATGGACTCGTACTGCGCACCGAGGAGGACGGCGAGAAGATCACCCCGCGGCAGGCGGGTGCGATCTCGGAATGCCTGGCCCGCACCCTTTCGGCCATCCACCAGGTCGACATTGCCGCGGTCGGCCTGGATGGGTTCGGCCGACCGGACGGGTATCTAGCGCGGCAGCTTAGGCGCTGGCAGCGGCAGTGGGAGCTGTCTGCCACCAGGAGCCTGCCCACGTACGACCGGCTCGTCAGTCGCCTGGCCGAGCGGCTGCCCGTCACGGATGAGGGCACCTTGGTGCACGGTGACTTCAGGCTCGACAATCTCCTGGTCGAACTTGAGCCGGAGCCACGGGTCATGGCCGTCGTGGACTGGGAAATGTCAACGCTGGGAGATCCGCTCGCCGACCTGGGGCTCACGTTGTCCTACTGGACGGATCGTGGCGACACCGAACGGCTGGGCATCGCGCTGGCCGGGGCCATCACGTCGCGGCCAGGTTTTCTCACCAGTGCCGGGTTCGCTCGGCGTTACGCCGAACTGAGCGGACGCGATGTCTCGGGCATCGGATACTACGTCGCGTTCGGTACTTTCAAGCTCGCTGTCGTGCTCGAAGGCATCCACGCACGGTTCCTGCAGAACAAGACCGTCGGTGAGGGATTCGACCAGGCGGGCAGCGGTGTTCCGCTGCTCATCGAGCGTGCTAACCGGCTGCTTGAGGAACTCCGCTGAGTCCCGAGGTATATGAGGGCCCCCGGGAGCTTATGAGGCCCGGCGCCCCGCTCCCGCCGGGCCTCACTGAGAATGACGCCTGGTGTCTGTGGGCGGTTCACACATCGAGCACGAGTTTTTCGCGTATTTCTGCCGGCTGTTTCTCGATGCCGTTCGCTCGCTGATCGCTGGCATGGTCGCGGAGCGGGGCGGGAGCAGGTCGCGAGCTATCCACCCGCACAGTTGGGGGTGCAGATGCGCCGTGCGAGGGCGTCGAAAAATACGTGCGCGATGTCGGAGGGCTGCTCCACGACGTACGCCTGACCATGGGTGATGGCGGTGGCCTCGCGCAGCGTCGCCTCGTCGCCCTGGGTGCCCGCCGTGACCGTAATGATCTCGACCGGCCGCTGCGGGTTGTAGTCCTTCCGCAGGCTCGCCAGCATCTTGGCCGCTGACATCTCATGCCGCGCGGTGTCCGTGCCAGACCCGAGTACGATTTCGGCGTTCACGTGACCGGGCTTGTAGTGCGAGGTCATCCACCGGAACCCGGCAAGAATCGTCGAGTAAAGCGCGGCCGCCGCACCCGGTTGCGCAGTGAGCGTCCTGGTGTACTCCTGTAGCTGCTGGCGCCGTGTAATGAGACCGAGCTGCTGCGGCAGCGCGCCCATCGGGACGAGCACGCGGTACGGCAGGGTTCCTCTTAGCCGGTTGGAATACTCCCACGCCGCCATTTCCGTGCTGTCAGGAAACAGCGACAGGCCCAGGCTCGCCGCCTGCTGAAGCACCTGTAGCCGGGTCTGCCCGCCCGGCACGAGGGGTTGAGTCATCGCGTCGGACACATCGTTGATCACCAGATCGCGTGAGCCGAGAGCGAGTCGCTTCCACGCCTGAAGCGCGGTACTCGTCTCCCCCGGGGCCGCGAGCGCGACCGCAGGCTGCGGGCTCCCGACAATCCCGAACTGGCTGCCTGCCTGGCTCGCCTGGCGGCCCGCGGACCGGAAGTGGCTACCTCGGACAAAGGTGGCGGCGAAGCTCGACCTGAGGATTTTCTCGAACTGCCGTGCCGCCTGGACCTTCAGCGGAGACGACGTGGTCAACGCGAATGGGTAGTCCAGGTCATATTCCTGTGCCGGGTAGAACGCCGTGAGCGGCATGTGCGGGCCGGCCTGGTTGTAGGTCTCGACGGCCTGCTCGCTGGTGACTGTCACGGGGCGCCCATTCCAGGGTGGCTCGGAGAGCGAGGTGAAGGCGGCCAGCGCCTGCGGGTCCTCGAGGGAGGATGTGGGTGTGACGTTGTGAACAAAGGTGGTGAACTTGTTGCGCGCGGTCGGCTTGCCGCCGAGCAGTCGCCGGATCTCCACGACGGCGGAGAGCCCTACCGCGCTGTGTTCCGGGTCGGGAAGCTGGATTTGCAGGCCCAACGAGTCCGGTGGACCGCCCAGCGGCTGCGGGAACAGCGTCTGCCAGCTGATGTGGCGCGACCACTTGGTCACCTTTCTGGCCACCTTGCGGGGTACCGCGATAACCAGAGGTGATTTCGCCACCGAGATCCCGGTCGGGTGCACCGCTGCCGCGCCGCGCGCCGAGTTGCGTACCACGTCCACCCACAGGCTGGAATCGGGAACCCACGCCTCGACCGGGGTTTCGCCCTGGATGGTGCTCATCCCGGCCAGCTCTGTGGCGACGGCGTCGGAGGGATCCTCGGTGACCTCAACCTGGGCGCAATGGCCGCCCACGTTACGGTTGAGGTCGTTGAAGTATTGCCCGATACGCTGGACCGCGGGAGCCACGTCAAGTGCGGCGGCAACGTGCAGCCGGATGGGATCTTGCGCGCACAGTGCGCGAACCAGCACGGCCCGTACGCCGACGACGAGAACAAGGACAATGACAACGCCCCCAGCGGCGATGCCGACGATCCACCCACGGTCCCGCAGCGGCCGTCTCTTCGGCGGGCGCAGCTGGAAATACGGCAGCTCGTCGTCCATGGCATACCCCACTCATGGCCGCTGGCCGCGCACGGCCCTGTCCGGCCGCACACTTTACCCGGCAGTGATGCAGTGGTCAGAACATTGGCCATTATCCGCGGACGCGGACACATTTCAGTTGTATGTACTGATACGTCTCCGGCGCAAGGGATCTTGGGCAGGCACGTGTCCGCAGGCCCGCGCCGCGCGAATCTTGGCCACACTGGCGATGTGGCGCGCATTACCTATATCGATGATCCAGGCGATCCTCGGATCGCCGATTACGTCCGGCTGCGTGACGTCAACCTGCGCCGGAGTCTGGAGGTTGACCGCGGTCTGTTTTTGGCCGAAGGCGAAAAGGTGATCAGGCGGGCCGTCGCGGCGGGTTACCCGGTGCGGTCCTTCCTGCTGACCCGGCAGCATTGTGGCGGGCTTGCTGATCTGCTTGACGGCTCCGCGGCGCCCGCCTACCTAATCCGGCAGGAGCACGCCGAGCGGCTGACTGGTTTCCCAGTGCACCGCGGCGCCCTCGCCTCCTGTGGGCGGCTGCCGTTGCCAGGGGTCGCCGAGGTGATCCAGCACGCCGCTCGCATCGTCGTACTGGAGGATCTTGTCGACCACACGAACGTCGGTGCCATCTTCCGATGCGCGGCTGCGCTTGGCGTGGATGCAGTGATCTTGTCGCCGCGATGCGCGGATCCGCTCTACCGGAGAGCGATCAAGGTGTCGATGGGCGCGGTGTTCGCGATTCCATATGCCCGCATGACGGACTGGCACGGCGGGCTGGCTGATCTTCGCGGCATCGGGTTCCGCTTGCTCGCCCTGACTCCGGATCACTCGGCGGTACCGATAGATGAGGTTCCGCTCGAGGACCGGATGGCGCTCTTGCTGGGCGCCGAGGGCGATGGGCTGAGCTCTCGGTGGCTGCACCAGGTGGACGAGGTGGCCTGCATCCGGATGAGCCCGCACGCGATGGCTGTCGGCGTCGACTCCCTCAATGTCGTCGCCGCAGCCGCGGTCGCCTGCCACAGCATGATCCGTTGACGCTGGCCGGATCGTCGCCATCGACGTGGTGCGCAACCCGGACAAGCTGACTAATGTCCGGGACCCGGGATGGGCACCGCGCGGGGCCATCGCCGTGCGGACCTGCGGCGCCCAGGATCTCAGGTCAGGAGTACTCGGTGGCGCCGGGCGGCTCCGTTGGCTCTTGAGCTGGTCCATCCGCCGCACCGTTGGCGCCGCTGATCCCACTGGCGCCACCGGCGTCAACGGCGCCATCGGTGGTTCCGTTGTCGGCATCGCCCTGCGTCGTGCCCGCGGGCTTGCGCACGGCGGGCCGTTGCACAGGAACGTAGGCTGGCCGCCGCAGTGCGATCAGCGCTGCCGCGAGCGCGAGCGACAGGCCGACGATCTGAACCTCGGCCATGCCCAGCGGGGTGGGCAGTTCGGTGCTGTATGCGATGTTGCCCGGAGGCATGCCCGACGATGGCATACCGGCGCTGGGTGGGCCGGTGGGCGCGCCGCCCGGCGTTTGCTCTGGCGGCACTCTTGGCAGGATGGGGGCGATGTTTCTGGGCGGCTCGGCACCGCCCTTTCCCGCGGCTGCGCCTGATGGGCCCTTCCCGATCGCGGCTGCGCCTGATGGGCCCTTCCCGATCGCGGCTGCGCCTGATGGGGCCTTCCCGATCGCGGCGACGTCGGCCCCGGGGGCTACACCGTGAGGCAGTTTGACGCTGGGCGCCGGTCGCGGGTTCGTACTGCCCCGGTATGCGCCCAAACCCGCCCCTGGCATGCCAGGTCTCCTGCGGTAGGCGGTACCTCGGCTGCTCGTGTTTGCGCCTCCGCCCCGGCCGGGTGTCGAAGACGTTGCCCTATGGTGTGCCCCTGGCGCCCGTGACGTGGCTGGCCGACCGGTCCTGGCCCCATGTACGACGCGCAGCGTGATCGAGGTGGCGCGAGTGTCGGCATCCGCACGGGGAGACTGTGTCGCGCATGGTGGTGCTGTGATCTGACGGCATGAGCGGGCGCCCGGCAGGGTGGCCGCCACCGCGAGCCGGACGGCGCTGCCACGCGAGATATCAGCCGGTATCCGGACGGCGACCGGGATCCGCACCTCGGTGCCTGCGGCAGCGGCCATGGCTCCCGGGCCGAGGCGGCACAGCTTGACCCCCGACTCACGCCTGCCGCTGTCGGCCGTACCGGACTCGCCAAACGCGGCCCGGACGGCCGGAAGCAGCGCGGCAGCGGCGCCCTTCTGCGGGGCCGTGCCGCTCCCTGGGGACCCCGATACGGGATATGCCGCCATCCCGGTGGCTGCGGGTGTTGTCGAGGATGCCGCCGTGGGCTCGGGCTGCGTCGCCTGGCAGCCGATTCTCAGCGTCACACCGGCCGGACGCGCGCCAGCCGCGACCGTGACGCCGTCCGCTGTTTCATTGGCCAGGGTTATGTCGATGTGGAAACGGACAGAACGCCCAGCGGTTGGTGCGGCCGACCCAACCCGACGCAGGGCAAGGCGGATGGCGCTGCTTGCAGTTCCCGTGGACCAGGCGCCCGCCGCTCGTCCGCCTGCTGCCGGGCTGCTAGGCGACGGCGTGCCACCGGACCCGGTTCCCTTGGATCCGGCGGCTTGCCCGGACGCAGCAGCGGAGGGCGATTGTGCACCCTTCGGATGCGCGCCCGAAGTCGCCGTCCCGGTCGGCACGGTAGCCGTCACGCCGCCTGTCGGCGCGGTGGCGACGCCGGATGACGGCGCGGTGGCGACGCCGGACGGCGGCGCGGTGGCGACGCCGGATGACGGCGCGGTGGCGACGCCGGATGACGGCGCGGTGGCAGGGCGGGATGATGCAGCCGTCGGGCTCAGCGACGGTGCCGCCGTTTCGGACGACGGTGACGCGGTGCGCGGAGCACGCAGCGTCGGCGTGGCCGACGCGGTGCTCGGGCCATGCACCGCTGGCGTGGCCGACGCAGGGCCTGGGCCATGCACAGCCGGCGTGGCCAACGCCGCCCAGCCTGACACCGCAGCGAAACTGGCGCAGGCCAGTCCGGGTCCAGCTGCGGCCGTCACTGCGGCCACCGCTGCACGTGCCCGGCCCGCCGTGCGGCCCAGGGTCCGGCCCGCCGTGCGGCCCAGGGTCCGGCCCGCCGTGCGGCCCAGGGTCCGGCCCGCCGCCCGCCCCATCGCCCGGTTCACGCGCAACCCCATAGATTCCCCCGGGAGACATCGCCTGGCTGGTTGTGATCGTATGCCTACTGTGCGCTACCCAGGGCCGACGGCCGAGAAACCTGGCCCGGGCAGGACCGGTCCGCCCTAGCCGCGGAACCGGCCGTAACCGCCGCGGTAGAACAGGAGCGGTCCAGCGGAATGATGCTTGTCGAGGTTGTGCACACGGCAGATCACGATGAGGTGATCCCCGGCGCCATACTCGGTCTCAGGTGAGCAGTCCAGCCAGGCGACCGCTCCATCGAGTACGGGATGACCCGCGGGTGACTTGGTCCATGCCAGGCCGTTGAATTTGTCTACCCCCTTGGTCGCCAGCCGAAGGCAGATCTCACGCTGATTCTCGGCCAGGACGTTGATGCACAGCCGACCCGCCGCGCGTACCTTTGGCCACGTCGTGCTGGTGTGTGCGACGCAGAAGGCGACGAGGGGAGGGGTGAGCGAGACGGAGGTGAAGGAGTTCGCGGCGAGCCCGGTTGGCTGCCCGGTAGCTGGGTCGATGGCAGTGATAGCGACCACGCCCGTCGCAAACGTGCCGAGGACGCTGCGGAAGCGCAGCGCATCAATGCTGCCGGGCTCGGTGCCGTGCACTGGCTCGGAAGCCTGCTCGAGCGGCGGGTCCTCTGCGGCCATCGGCTCCATCGAACCACGCATGCGACGATGCCTGGCCATAGCAACCGAGCCCGCCGTCACCGGATGACGGCAATCACGACGGGGAATGCGCGCCAGGCTTTGGTCGCTGATATTCGCGCCAGCCAGAGCGGGTGGCCCGGTAATCCTGCGCTGCGCGCAGTTGGAACGGAGGACCGCATGAGGATGCCGCTGCGGATCGCGGTGCTCGCCAAGCAGGTCCCCCGCTTCGACGAGCTGCGGCTTGGCGCTGACGCCAGGCTCGATCGTCATGACACCGAGGCCGAGATCAACCCGTTCTGCCGCCGGGCCATCGCGAAGGGCGCCGAACTCGCCCACTCCACAGGCGGCCTCTGCACCGTATTCACCCTTGGCCCGCCGCAGGCGGCCGATCTGCTCGCCGAGGCGATCGCCTGGGGCGCCGACGCCGGCGTGCTGATCAGCGACGCCGCCTTCGCCGGTTCCGACACACTGGCGACGTCGCGCGCTCTTGCCGGGGCGATCACCCGCCAAGGCCCATTCGACCTCGTGCTGGCTGGCCTCAATTCCGTGGACGGCGACACCGGCCAGACGCCGCCGCAGCTGGCCCAGCTCCTTGACCTCCCTTTCCTGTCCGGAGTACGTGATCTCACGATCGCCAGTGGCCAGGTGCGGGCGCGCTGTGAGCGCGACGACGGGTACATCACCGCGCACCTGCCGCTGCCCGCGTTGCTCACCGCCGCGGAGCGGCTCTGCCCGCCGGCCAAGGTTCCGCCCGACGAGCGTGCCGGCGGCACTGGACGGATACAACTGGTCACCGCCGCCGACCTCGGACGGGGGCCGTGGGGGCAGGATGCAAGCCCGACCGTCGTTGGCCAGGTGCGGCTGATGGCCCATGGCCGCCGCCGCGCCCGACTGTCCGGCCCGCTCGCGCAGCAAGCCTGCGCTGTCGCGGAGCTGATCAATGAGTCAGCCGAACGGCTGCCGCGCGGCGCGCCCATAGCTCACGTGGCGCCACCTCGCGCCGGAACCCCCCCGGGGATCAGCGGCAGCAAGATGACTGATCCGGTCATCGCGGTCATAGCGGAGCCCGGGAAGCCCCGAACAACCCAGGAGCTGCTCGGCGCCTCCGCCGGACTTGCCGCACACCTGGGCGGGCGCTCCACCCTGCTGACCACGAAGCCGATCGACCCCTCCCTTGCCTTCCAGCAAGGGGCGGATGCGGTGATCGTGTTCGGCACCGAGTCGGTGGTGTCATCCGCAGGGGAGCCCAGCGCTCCCCTGGCCGAAGATCTGGCCATGGCGGTCGCCGCCTGGGCGCGGGAAGCCCGGCCGTCGGCCAGAGTTCGCGACTCACGGCAGGAGCGCCCGCTGCCGTGGGCGATCCTCGCCCCGAGCACGTCCTGGGGCCGCGAAGTGGCTGGTCGGCTGTCGGTGCTGCTTGATGCGGGGCTTACCGGCGACGCGGTGGGCCTGGAGGTGGGCGGCGAGCGGCTCGTCTGCTGGAAACCGGCCTTCGGCGGGCAGCTCGTGGCGGAGGTGACGGCGCGTTCCGCGGTCCAGATGGCCACGGTGCGGCCGGGTGTGCTACCCACTCTGCGGCCACGCGAGGTGCCCGGCGCGGCGCTGATCAGCCGTGCGCCCCTCGTGCCACGCGGCCGGGTGACGATAAGTGAGCGCAGCGTCAACGATGAGCCGGAACGCCTGGCCCAGGCCAGCGCGATCCTATCTGTGGGCCAGGGAGTGGATCCGTCGCGCTACCCGGAGCTGCAGCCGCTGCTCGACGTGCTGGACGCTGAACTCGCGTGTACGCGCAAGGTGACCGACGCGGGATCGCTGCCCCGCAGCCGCCAGGTCGGGATAACCGGCCGTGCCGTCGCGCCCGCCGTCTACCTGCTGCTCGGCGCCTCCGGAAAGTTCAACCACATGGTCGCGACCCGGAGCGCGGGTCTTGTTGTCGCGGTCAACTCCGATCCGGACGCGCCCGTCTTCGACGCCGTGGATGTTGGCGTCGTGGCGGACTGGGCTGAGTTTGCGAGCCTGCTCGTGGAGGAGCTCGTTTCCCTGGGCTTCGGCGAGTCAGCCAGTCCGGCGCTGCGCCGCTGAAGACCTGCGGCACGCCCTCCGCTCCGGCGCTCGCCCCACCTTGATCTCTTTCCGCACACCCGCATCAGGCCCCGGCCGCCTCGGCCGCCGACACGATTGCGGCAACGGAACGGGTGATGTCCTCCTTGGTGGTCGACCAGTTGGACACCGACATTCGGATCGCCGGGCGGCCACGCCACTGGGTGCCGCCGAGCCAGCAGGTGCCGTCGCGCTGCACGCGCTCGAGCACCGCTGCGGCATCGGCGCCATCGATGCGGAAGAGCACCTGGTTCAGGACCACCTCGTTCAGCACCTCGATCCGGCCGCAGCGCGAAAGCTCCGCCGCGGCCAGCCGCGCGAGCATACAGCAACGCTCGACCAGGTCGGCGACCCCCTGGCGGCCCAGGGAGCGCAGTGCCGCATAGACAGGCAGCGCGCGGGCTCGGCGCGACGCCTCTGGCGTGAACATGAAGGGCTCACGGGTCGCTGATTGCTGGAGGTAGGCGGCACTCACGCCCATCGCAGCGGCAAGCGCAGAGGAGTCCCGGACTATGGCGATGCCGCAGTCGTAGGGTACGTTGAGCCACTTGTGCGCGTCGGTGGCCCATGAGTCGGCGAGCTCAACGCCGTCGGTCAGCCCGCGAAGCTCTGGGCTGGCCGCCGCCCAAAGCCCGAACGCTCCATCAACGTGAAGCCACCCCCGGCCGTGGGCCGCGGTCGCCTCGGCGATCTCGCGCAGCGGGTCCACCGCACCGGTGTTCACGTCGCCCGCCTGCGCGCATACCAGGGCGGGACCCTGGAGGTGTCCAAGCAGCTTCCGCAGGTTCTCTGGGCGCATCCGGCCCTGGTCGTCGGCGGGCACGCGCCGTGCCGACGCTGAGCCGAGCCCGAGCAGCCCCAGCGCGTGAACCAGCGTGGCGTGCGCCTGCTCGCCGACGATGACAGTCAGGTCAGGGGCACCGCGCAGTCCGTCCGCCTCCGCGTCCCAGCCCGCTGCTGCGAGCAATGAATGACGCGCGGCGGCAAGGCAGGAAAAGTTCGCCATCTGGCCTCCCGTGACGAAACCGACCCCAGATTGCCGCGGCAGGCCGAAGAGGTCGAGAAGCCATTCAGCGGTGATTTCCTCGACCACCGCAGCAGCCGGTGACATGACGTACATGGCGGCGTTCTGATCGAAGGCCGACGCCAGCCAGTCGGCCGCGAGTGCGGCGGGCAGGCTCCCGCCGGTTACGAAGCCGAAATAACGCGGGCCCGGCGTTGCGACGAGGCCGGGCTCGAGCGCGGAGGCGAGTTCGCTGATCATGACGCCTGGATCCTCGCCCGTGTCACGAGGGTGGCGTCAAGCCGGGAGCGCAGATCCTCTGGCGCTATCGGGATTCCGACCGGCCGCTGTCCGAGCGACGCGAGCCACGCCGCAGCGATGTCGGCCGCACGCTTAACCGGTTGCTCGCTCATGCAGGCAACCTACCTGCGCGCCGCCGCGCCACCTCGCCCGCGCTGGTCTCGCTGCCTACCCGACCGTAGAGACCCTCTGCGGGTCGCCCCTGACCCGCAGAGGCACTCTACGGGTCGTTCGTGGCCCGAAGGCCCGATAAGGGGCTGACGGAAACGTCGGCGAGAGGTATGCTCCTGGCTCTTGTGCGCTCACTCCCCGCGGTATCCGAGGAGATGCTTCATGCCCGCCGTCAAGGACACAGATAAGGACACAGATAAGGAGCAAGCCGACCCCGACTCTCGCGCCGATCCGGCGGTGCGGCACCCACCTGATCCCAGTGGAAGCGACCCTGTCCTCGTCACCGAGCGGGCTCACCTGCGCAGCTCGCATGAGTGCCTGCGCCGGATGCGGGAGGCCGTGCTGTCGCTCAAGGCGCTCGCGGGGGACCGCGTCTCGGAGCAGTACCTGAAGGCCGATCTGTACCGGCGGGCCCAGGCCCTGCGGGACATCCCGGGCGTACCGCTGTTCTTCGGCCGCCTCGACTACGTGGGCCCACCCGTCGAGCGGCTGCACGTCGGCCGCCGCCACGTCCACGATGCGCAGGGCCAACCAATGGTGATCGACTGGCGCGCACCGCTGGCGCGGCCCTTCTACCGTGCGAGCCCCGCCGCGCCGATGGGTGTCTCGCTGCGGCGGCGGTTCGGGTTCGCGGGCGGCGAGCTGACGGCGTGTGAAGACGAGGACTTTACCGCCAGCCCGGCCAGCTGGACTGCCACCACGGCCAGCCGAATCCTGATCGATGAGATTGAGCGGCCGCGGGTTGGTCCGATGCGCGACATCGTCGCGACGATCCAGCCGGACCAGGACGACATCGTCCGCGCTGGCGCCGGTCAGACCGTCGGAGTCCAGGGGGCGCCCGGTACCGGCAAGACCGCCGTTGGCCTGCATCGCGTCGCGTATCTGCTCTACGCCTACGCGGAGCGGATGCGCCGTGGCGGGGTTCTCGTCGTCGGGCCAAACCGCGCTTTTCTCGGCTACATCCGGGACGTCCTGCCCGCGCTTGGCGAAGTCGAGGTTAGCCAGGTGACGGTCGCCGAGCTGGTCGGCGCCGCGTTTCCTGCCCCGGTGCGCGGGCGGGTGCTGGCGCGCGCCATCAGCGCGGCCGACCCGGATGAAGCCGCGCGGGTCAAGGGTGACGCGCGGATGGCCGAAGTGCTGCGCCGTGCCCTCTGGTCGCATTTGTCCGCGCCCGCCGAGGCGGTGGTGCTGCCGCGCGGCGCACGCCGCTGGCGAGTTCCCGTCCACGAGATCGCCGAACTGGTCACCGAGCTGCGCAAGCGCGGAGTCCGTTACGGTGCCGGGCGAGAGCTTCTCGCGCACCGGATCGCGCACGTGATCCTCACCCGGATGGAAGAAGCCGGTGAGCTGTGCGATGACCGGACCCACGAGTCGGTCCGCAGGTCCCGTCAGGTAAAGGCCGCCGTGACCGCGATCTGGCCCCCAGTTGAGCCGGTGCGGCTGGTCATGCGGGTGCTGTCCGATTCCGCACTGCTCGCCGTGGCCGCCGACGGTGTGCTAAGCCCGGCCGAGCAGGAGGCGATCCGCTGGCCCGTGGCGCCCCGCGGACCGAGATCAGCACCGTGGTCCGCGGCCGACGCGGTTCTCGTGGACGAGGCCGCGGATCTCGTCGAGCGTACGGCGAGCCTGAACCATGTGGTGGTCGACGAGGCTCAGGACCTGTCCCCGATGGAGTGCCGTGCTATCGGGCGGCGCTGCAGCACGGGCTCGGCCACCGTCCTCGGTGATATCGCGCAAGGCACCACGCCCTGGGCCAGCCCGGGCTGGGAATCGCTGTTGGCCCACCTCGGGAAGCCGGACGCGGATATGCACATGCTCCAAACCGGCTACCGGGTGCCCCGGCAGATCATCGAATACGCGAGCAGGCTGCTGCCTTACATCGCGCCGGGACTGGCACCTGCCGGATCGGTCCGCCAATCACCGGGTTCGCTCGAGGTGGTCAGGGCGGACGCGAGCACGCTGGCCGGCCGCATCGCCGAACTCAGCCGCAAGGCCCTCCGTGAACCTGGCTCGGTGGGTGTCATCGGCGCAGACGATCACGTGGCTGCACTGGCCCGGTCGCTGGACAGGGCGCGGCTTCCTCATCTTCTGCTCGGCCCCGACACCGAGCTACCCGGTGAGACCGGCGAGGCCAACGGGCCGAGCGAGCCCGGTGTTCGGCTTGTCGTCGTGCCGGTAACGCTGGCGAAGGGCCTGGAGTTCGATCAGGTGATCGTCGTGGACCCGGCGCGTATCACCGCCGCAGGTACCCGCGCGGGCGACCAGGCCGGCCTGCGCCGTCTGTACGTTGCCCTCACCCGGGCCGTCTCCCGCCTCTATGTGCTGCACGCCGAGCCGCTCCCGCAGCCGTTGCGCTAGCGGCACTGTGGGAAATCGGCGAAACGAGCGGATGAGTGGATCGTTGGGAGATGAGCGAACCGGTGGACGGCGAACGGAGCGGTGAGCTGGACCACATCACCCTGGTCGATCACCACTGCCATGGCGTCGTAACCGGCGACCTCAGTCCTTCGGGCTTCGAGCTTCTCATTACCGAGTCCAGCGATCCCGCGCCGGCTGGCACCAGCTTCTTCGACACCCAGCTTGGCCTGATCCTGCGCCGATGGTGCCCGCCCGTGCTCGGCCTCGGGGCACACGCCGCGCCGCGCGACTACCTCAGCCGTCGGCGTGAGCTTGGCGCGGCGGAGGTCAACCGCCGGTTCCTGCGCGCCGCGGGCGTCACCGATTTCCTCGTCGACACCGGCTTCCAGCCGGGCCAGCTCACAAGCCTGGCGGAACTGGCCACGGCGGCGGACGCGCGGGTGCATACGGTCGTGCGGCTGGAAAAGGTGGCAGCGGATGTCGCCGCTTCGGGCACCGGTGCCGGCGAGTTCGCCGGACGCTACCCCGAGGCTCTTGCCCGCGCGGCAGCGGGCGCGGTCGCCGTCAAGTCGATTGCCGCCTATCGGCACGGTCTCCACCTCGATGCACAGCGCCCAGGTCGAGCCGAGGTGACCCGCGCGGCAGCCGTTTGGCTGAAAGAAACACCAGCCGGTCACCAGCCCCGGCTTCGCTCACCTGTGCTGCTGCGTTTTCTCCTCTGGACCGCGATCGACTTGGGGCTGCCGGTTCAGATTCACTCCGGCTTCGGCGACCGTGACCTCGTTTTGCATCTCAGCAACCCGACGCTGCTGACCGGCTTCATCCGCGCCGTGCAGTCGGCTGGGGTGCCAGTGGTGCTGCTGCACTGCTACCCGTACCACCGGGAGGCCGGCTATCTCGCGCAGATCTACCCGCACGTCTACTGCGATGTCGGGCTCGCGCTCAACTTCACCGGGGCCCGCGCGCACGCCGTCCTCGCAGAAGGCCTAGAACTGGCCCCGTTCGGAAAGATGCTGTACTCCTCTGACGCGTTCGGGCTGCCCGAGTTGCATTATCTCGGTGCGGTGGTCTTCCGCCGCGCCCTCGCGCTGGTCACGGCCGGATGGATGCGGGACGGGATGCTCACTGCCGCAGACGCCAGGCGGATCGCCGCGGCGCTCGGCGCGGGCAACGCGCAGCGCGTCTACGGGCTTGTGGGTAACGCGGGCTGAGACCTACCGCCTCGGCACGCGGAGCTTTGCCAAAGCGCCCGAATTGCCCGGTTTCTACCACGGTCCGGTGCTGGAGCGGAACCCGCGGCCAGCTTGGTCACGGGAGTCAATGGACTCATGCGCTAGGCTCAGCGGACGCATCTGGCCCGCGCGCTGGTAAACGGCCGGGGTAGGCCACCGTCGCTTCGCCCAACCCGTAGGCGTTGATAACGCGCTGGACGGCCGTCTCGGCCAGCAGCCGCCGGATCAGCTCCGCTGGCGCCGCCGCGTTCTCGCAAATGGCCACCCGCAGCGGCAACGCCTTGCGCGGCCTGCCGCGCAGGGAGTCGAGCAGCCGGTTGAAGAGGGTCGGCGGGCCCGCAAGCACGTTTGCCTGCAGCCCCTCCACGAGATCTGCCACCGCCACCGGAGCGAACCTCGGGGCGGCGAGGATGGTGGCGCCGCGCAGCACACACGCGAGCAGCCCAGCGTTCAATCCGAACCCATGCGAGAACGGCGTGATCACCAGATAGCGATCGCCTTCGCGGAGTGTGACCGTCTCGCTCCAGTTCGAGTACACACGCAGCAGCTGCGCGTGGGTGAGCTCTGCCATGCCGGAGGCGCCCGGCGGGGCAAGGAACTCGCACTTGTCGGTCGGCAGGACCGCCAAAGCGCGCTGCTCAGCCACCCGGGGTGCCACACTCGCCCCGCGCGCGAGGAAATTCCGCAGCCGGAGGACACCGGGCCGTCGCGTCTCACGCGTGCCGCCTGCGGTCGGCGGCTCGTCGAGCATGACGACGGTGCGCAGGTCCGGCAACCCAGCATACGGCCGGCCGGCGGCCGGCTCGCCGCATGTCTCGGCAAGCGCCGACAGCAGCGTGTCATCGCAGGCAAGCAACACCGACACCTGTGCCTGCTGGAGCAGCTGACGCGCCAGCGTGCCGTTGACGCCGCTGGATAGCGGGATCACCGCCGCACCCGTGTCCCAGATAGCGAAGGCGGATATGACCCAGCGCAAGCCGTTAGGGGCCACGATCGCGACGCGGTCCCTGGGCTGGACGCCCATCGCGATCAGTGCGCGGGCGCCTTCTGCCGCCTGTCGTTGCAGCTGCCTCAGCCGCAGCCTGGCGTGGCCATCCGCCACGACGATTGTGCTCGTGCGGCACGCGGCCTGATCGCGCAACATGCGCGGAATCGTGCCCCACTCTGGTACCTGCCGCATCAGGCCTCCCGCTGCAGTCTGTAGCTGCGCGCGGCGGACGCCCAGGTGCTGCGCGCGGCACGCTCGTGAACAATTGGCTGCGGACCAGTTGTCATAAACTGCCGCCGTGGCGGTACATGCGGTCATATTCGACTGGGGCGGGACTCTCACGCCCTGGCACACGATAGACCATCAGGCGCTCTGGCATACGCTGTGCGCCGCCCACTACGGCGATTCCGCAGCGGCTGCCATGGCTGCTGCCATCATCGCCGCGGAGGAAGAGTTGTGGCACACCGCGCATGTCGAGCACCGAGGTTCCACTCTGGAGGATCTGTTCACGCGTGCCGGCCTGACGCCCGCCGAGGCGTTCATCGCGGACTACTTCCTGGCGTGGGAGCCGCATACGTTCACCGACCCGGATGCGGCGGCCCTGCTGCGGGAGCTTCGTGCCCGCCAGATCAAGGTGGGAGTGCTCTCGAATACGCTGTGGCCACGGAACCGCCACGAGCAGATCTTCGCCCGTGACGGCGTTCTGGAACTGATCGACGGCGCGGTCTACAGCAGTGAGCTTGGCATGACCAAGCCGCATCAGGAAGCCTTCCGGGCTGCCATGGCGGCCATCGGCGCCGCAGACCCCGCGGCATGCGTCTTTGTCGGCGACCGGCTCTACGACGACATCTATGGTGCAAATTGCGCTGGGATGCGCACCGTGCACGTACCGCACAGCGCAGTGCCCTATTTCGCCGGTGCTCGGCCGGACGCAGTGATCCAGAAGTTGGGTGAACTCACCAAGGTGATCGACACCTGGTGATGGTCGTCGCGGCCGCGGGCGCAGCTACCGATTGTCTCGCCGGCCACTGATCGCCGGCCACGGATCCCTGTCTATCGATCGTCGGCCGCCACGGACGCGAGAACCTGTGCGATGCGGTTCGCCGCTCCCTTCGTGTCGCTGGCGACCGCAATACGCTCGGCCCACGACCACCAGAACCACCATGTGCCGTCGCGCCCGCACGCTGAGAAGATGTTCTCCGCGAGCACGCTCGCGGCCGGGTTCACCACGTGCAGGCTTGGGATGCGCCCGGCCGGCGAATGCAGCCGCGCGCACAGGCCGCGCCTGCTGAGCTCGGCAGCCAGTTCTTCCAGGTGGCTCTGCTGCAGCTCGGCGGTTCCCCGGACCTGTTGAGCTTCCATCGTCATGAAGTCACCTCTGGTAACTTTGCAATCACATAGAGTCGTGGACCGCTCTAGCATGCCTCTCGGGTAGATCGGCTGCAACGTGCATGTGGAAATTCGCATTGTGAGTTTCGCAAGTGCCCGCCTGTTGCCAGGGGACGGGCCACGGGAGGTTGCAGACGTGTCAAGGATGGACGCTTCGACCTCGGCTGAAAGTTTCCAGGGCCTCGACTAAGAGTTTCCCGGACGTGGCGTACGCGCGGGCTGCCGGGTCATGGCACTGTGCGGCAGCCCGGGGAACTCGGCCGTCGCGTGCTGCCAGCCGGCGGCGCGCACCGCAGAATCCTGCATGGCGAATGCGCCATAGGTGCGCAAACTCGGGTCGGGCAGCGCGACAAGACCCAGGTAAGCGCGCGTTACGCCATTCTCAATCGCTGTCGCGAGCCACGCCGCCCGGCGGGCCGTGGTCACGTCAGCGGGCAGCTGGTAGGCGTCCGCGGCGGCTACGGGTTGGGCGCCCCGCGCGTCTAGCATCGCGATCAGCTGGTCGCGCCGGGCACGGTGGGCAGTCCACGCCCGCGTCGCCGCATCTTGGCGGTGGCCACTCAGGTGGGCGCCCGCGATGCCATAGCCATACACGGCGGCATGCTCAGTCGCGAGCGCCGCCTGTAGCGCGGCGATTATGGCCGAATTCAAGGGCGCTTCCCCCGGCGTGCCACGCATGCCCCATAGGCCACTCGAGCGCTGTAGACCACCCCTGCCTCGTAGGCGTTGTGTGCCCCGCATGCCCCGTAGGCCCCGCGGGTTCCGTACGCTCACGGAGCAAGCCCTTTCCTGCCCAGCGCAGCCACATGAGTTGCCTCGCATGCGGCGATGCTCGCCAGCAGCTGGGCCAGCGACGGCGTGACGGTGCGTAGCTGAAGGACGTGCACCCGGGCCGCGGCGTGCTCGGCTGATCGCAGCGCCGCGAGCGCAGCGCCCCGGCCGGAGGGCACCGGCGACGGGCTGCCCGCTGTTGCTGCTGGTTGGCTGCTCCCAGGCGTTCGCGGCGTTCGCTGTGTTTCCGCTGTTTCCAATGTTTCCGGTGTCTCCGGTGAAAGCGTGACCTGGCTGCCATCCTTCTTGGCTGGCTCGATAAGGCGTCGCTTGAGTTCGGTGAGGTGCGCGGTGTTGTCGCGGAGCAGCGGATCGAGCCTCCGTGCCAATGGGGGGTGGGCGGCCTGGACGGTCGTGTACAAGGCAATTAGGCGCTCTTTGGCGGCGATGGCCGCACGGAGAACGGTCACGTCGCGCCCTGGCCTCGCGGCCTCCGGCGCCCGGCAGCCGGCTACGGCGAGCAATGGCACGGCGAGCAATGGCACGGCGACGGGCGCAGCGGCGAGTGGCGCGGTCAGCGACGCGGCCAGCAGGGTACGGCGGGTAGGGCCGCCGACCGCCGTGCTATCTCCCCGGGTGCGGCGGTCCATCGAAACGCGGTTTGTGCAACCTCCGGCCACGGGACGTAAGCATGTCACGGCGCGGGGACCCAGCGAGGGTGACCCCACGATGCTTGAATCCGATCTGCTGGCCAAGCTCCGGATAGGCTAGATCCAGGCAGGATGGACACGTCCGCACGCGCTGGCGAGGAGGTCGTGATGCGCAATGGCTCCCGTCACGCACCAGCGCATCCGGGTCGGGCCAGTGACGATCGCGCTGGGGCGAACGCTCCGGCCCGCTTGGACGCGCTGGCGCGACTGGCCGAGCCCGTGGCGCGCGCAGCAGGCATGGATCTCGATTCCGTGCGCCTCGCCTCCGCAGGTAGGCGAAGGATCTTGCGTGTCGTGGTGGATGCGGTCGGCGGTGTTGGTGTGGATGACATGGCTCTGGTGAGCCATACGCTGTCCGCCAAGCTCGACTCCTCGCGAATCATGGGCGACGTGCCGTACACGCTCGAGGTCACCTCGCCCGGAGTGGAGCGGCCGCTTACCGAACCGCGGCACTGGCAGCGCGCCGTGGGCCGGGTCGTCAGCACCGGCCTTGCGCACAGCGGTGTTGACGAGAGCGCTGACCGCGGTGCTGACCAGACTGTATCCGGCCGGATCGTCGCGGCCAGCGACAGCGGCGTGGTCCTTGAGATCGAGGGCGTGCAGCACGAGTTCGGCTTCGGCGATCTCGGGCCCGGGAAGGTTCAGGTGGAGTTCCACCGCGACGACATGGGGGAGTCTCGTGGACATTGACCTGAGCGTGTTGCGCAGCCTCGAGAGCGAGAAGGACATCTCGATGGACCTTGTTATCAAGGCCATCGAAGACGCCCTGCTTGTCGCGTACCACCGGTCCGAGGGCGCCGCTCCGGTGGCGCGTGTCCAACTGGACCGCAGGAGCGGGCACGTGACCGTCTGGGCGGCCGAGACCGGACCCGACGGCGAGGTCATCCGCGAGCATGATGACACTCCAAGCGGATTCGGGCGAATCGCGGCGACCACCGCGCGGCAGGTTATCTTGCAGCGGCTGCGCGACGCTGAGGACGAGCTGACCTTTGGGGAGTATGCCGGCCGTGAGGGCGATGTCGTCGCCGGCGTGATCCAGCAGGGCCGCGACCCGCGCAGCGTGCTCGTGGATCTCGGCAAGGTGGAGGGGGTGCTGCCGCCGCAGGAGCAGGTCCCCGGCGAGAGGTACGCGCACGGCGAGCGGCTGCGTTGTTATGTGCTGCACGTGCGCAAGGGTCATCACGGTCCATCGGTCACGCTGTCGCGTACTCATCCCAATCTGGTGAAGAAGCTGTTCGCACTCGAAGTACCTGAGATCAGCGAGGGCGCGGTAGAAATCGCGGCGATCGCGCGCGAGGCTGGCCACCGGACGAAGATCGCTGTTCGGTCACACCGGCCTGGTGTTAACGCCAAGGGTGCGTGCATCGGCCCGCTCGGCAGCCGGGTGCGCAACGTGATGACCGGGCTGCATGGGGAGAAGATCGACATCGTCGATTATTCGGACCACCCGGCCGAGTTTGTCGCGAACGCACTGTCGCCCGCTCGCGTCACCAAGGTAGAAATCGTGGATCCCGACGCGCGCGTGGCGCGGGTCACGGTTCCGGACTACCAGCTGTCGCTCGCCATAGGAAAGGAAGGCCAGAACGCCCGCCTGGCTGCGCGCCTGACCGGCTGGCGCATCGATATCCGGCCGGACACTCCGCAGGGTGACGCGGCGGCGTCGCGGGACGACGCCGCCGAGCGCGGTGATGTATCCGCGCTGGGCGGCGATTCCGGCGATACGTCCGCCGGCCAGAGTCCCGGGCCGCCGCCGGGGAATTCGGCGTACCCACGTGGCCAGGCGCCGGGCGCTTCGGCACCGACGCGCGCCGCTGCGGCGGGGAATGCCGCGCGGCCGGGAGGCGTTTCTGATCAAGGCGGTCATGCGGATGATGTTGCCGACACCGTGCTGGGCGCCGCAGACGCGTCGGCGCGGTAGACTTGCGCGAGAATGGCTGAGCGGTGCGTCCCGATGTCATACGTACGTGCGTAGGATGTCGGCGCCGCGAGGCCAAATCCGCATTGCTCCGCCTTGTGGTGGCCGGGAACGCGCTTGTCCCCGACCCTCGCGGGCGGTTGCCTGGGCGGGGTGCGTACCTGCATCCCGACCAACGGTGCCTCGAGCAAGCTGTACGTCGTCGGGCCTTCCCGCGGGCACTCCGCCGGCCGGGATCGCCCGATATCGGCCCGCTTGCTGGTTATCTTGGGGCACGACAACAGGCGGCCGCAGGTGGGGCCGAAGGAACGACGAGAACACTAAAGTGACGAGAACACTGAAGTCGGGAAAGCAGGTCGAATTGCGATGAGCGCCCGATGAGCACGCGGCGATGAGCAGCATACGCTGACGCCGGTCCGGAGCACGCCCGCCTCTTGGACCGGTCGCGAAGGTCCGGGTAGAGGAGAGCAGTGGCGAAAGTCCGGGTTTACGAGCTCGCTAAAGAGTTCGGTGTGGAAAGCAAGGCCGTGATGGCCAAGCTCCAGGAAATGGGCGAGTTCGTGCGTTCGGCGTCATCGACGATCGAGGCGCCGGTCGTCCGCAGGCTCACGGAAGCATTCACCTCCGAGCAAGCCAAACAGTCGGCCAAGGAGCCCGTTGGCGGTGCGCAGCGCGCCAAACGGCAGCCTGCGGCACCGACTCCAGCCGTTCAGCCCGACGGCCAGGCCGCGGGCACGGCTCCACGGCGGGATGGCGCCACGCGCGCGCCGAGCGCCCAGGCGCCCCCCGAGCCGGTTGCGTCCGGTCAGCAGGAAGCGACTCGCACGCCTCCCGCGGCCCCCGCGGCTCCCGCGGCTCCCGCGGCTCCCGCGGCTCCCGCGGCTCCCGTGCCTCCCGCGGCTCCCGTGCCTCCCGCAGCTCCCGTGGCTCCCGCAGCTCCTGCGAGGAGCCCGGCGGCGGCTCGGCCCGCTCCGCCGCGCGTGACGGGCTCGCCGGATGACGTCCGTGGCCGCACCCAGGACGGCCGCGGCAGACGGCCGCAGCCCACGAGGCCAGGACACGACGGTGCGGAGCGCCCGGCGGCGGCCGGCCCGGCCCGGCCAGCGCCGCCCCAAGCACCGGGTAGCGGCGTGCCAGCGGCACCCGGCGCCCCTGCCCCGCAGCCAGGCGCGGCCCCCGTGCGTCCGGGCGGCGTCCCGCAGGGCCCAGGAGCCCAGCGGCCAGGAGTCCCGAAGCCGAGTGCGCCGCGTCACGGCACCAGACCAGGCGGCCGCGCAGGGTCCCGGCCCGGACCGCGGCCGGGCAACAACCCGTTCAGCTCCACGGCGACCGGAATGGGTGCGGCAAGGCCGGCACCGCCGCCGAGTGCGCCCTCGCACGGCGCGCCAGCGCGGCCAGGCGGGGGCGCCGGACCCAGTCAGCCGGGTGGTGGCGGTGGCCCGGCCGGCCGCGGCACGCCGCCTGGCGGAATCCCTCGCCCCCCGGCGGGCCGTACCGGCCGTCCGCCTGCGACGGGCTCGAGCCGCCCTGGCGGTCCGCGGCCGAGCCCGATGAACATGCCCTCACGCCCGCCATCGGGGGGCCGAACGGGTGGCGGTGGTGGCGGCGGCGGCGGCCGACCCGCGCCCGGAGGCACACGTCCTGGCGGGCGTGGCGCAGGCGCCGGCGCGGGCCCGCGTACCGGCGGCGGGCCGCGCGGCGGTAGCCCAGGTGGTGGGATCGGCGGTGCCCGTCCTGGTGGCCCGGCCGGCCGCGGGCGCAGCGGAACCCAGGGCGCATTCGGCCGGCCAGGCGGTCGGCCCTCGCGCGGCCGGAAGTCGAAGAAGCAGCGGCGCCAGGAGTTTGACAACATGCAGGCTCCGAGCATCGGCGGCGTCCATGTGCCACGCGGAAACGGTGAAGTGATCCGCCTGTCGCGTGGTGCGTCGCTCGCTGACTTCGCCGACAAGATCGGGGCGAACCCGGCGTCGCTCGTCCAGGTTATGTTCCATCTGGGCGAGATGGTGACGGCAACACAGTCCGTCAGCGACGAGACGCTGCAGTCGCTTGGCCTTGAGCTGAACTACAACGTGCAGGTCGTCTCCCCCGAGGAGGAGGACCGCGAACTGCTCGAGTCCTTTGACATTGAGTTCGGCGAGGACGAAGGCGACGAGGGTGACCTTCTGCCCCGCCCGCCGGTGGTGACCGTGATGGGCCATGTCGATCACGGCAAGACCAAGCTGCTCGACGCCATCAGGCACACCAACGTCGCTGCCGCCGAGGCGGGTGGCATCACCCAGCACATTGGCGCCTACCAGGTGATGACCGAGGTCGATGGGGACGAACGCAAGATCACCTTCATCGATACCCCGGGCCACGAAGCCTTCACCGCGATGCGGGCACGAGGTGCGGAAACCACCGACCTGGTGGTGCTTGTGGTCGCCGCGGACGATGGCGTGAAGCCGCAGACGATCGAGGCGCTTAACCACGCCCAGGCGGCGGAAGTGCCGATCGTGGTGGCCGTCAACAAGATCGACAAGGAGGGTGCGGATCCGCAGCGGGTCCGCGCGCAGCTCACCGAATACGAGCTCGTGGCCGAGGAGTTCGGCGGCCAGACCCTATTCGTCGACGTATCGGCCAAGGAGCGCACCGGCATCGACAACCTGCTCGAGGCGATCGTGCTGACCGCCGACGCCGAACTGGACCTGCGAGCCAACCCGGACCAGCCCGCACAGGGTGTCGCGATCGAGGCGCACCTGGATCGCGGGCGTGGCCCCGTTGCGACAGTCCTAGTCCAGCGCGGCACGCTCAACGTCGGCGACCCGATCGTGTGCGGTGATGCATTCGGCAGGGTGCGGGCAATGCTCGATGAAAACGGTGACGCCGTCACCTCGGCACCCCCGTCCCGGCCGGTGCTGGTGCTCGGCCTCGCCGCCGTTCCCGACGCGGGCGACAGCTTCCTTGCCGTCTCCGACGACCGCGTCGCCCGGCAGATCGCAGAACGCCGCGAGGCGCGCGAGCGCAACGCGCAGTTCGCACAGCGCCGTCGCCGTGTGACGCTCGAGGACCTGGACAGCGCGCTCAGGGCGGGCGAGAAGCAGGAACTCCGGCTCATCGTCAAGGGCGATGTTTCGGGTTCTGTGGAGGCCCTGGAAGACGCGCTGCTCAAGATCGACGTTGGCGAGGAGGTGAGCCTGCGGGTCATTGGCAGGGGCGTTGGCGCTATCACACAGGACGACGTCAACCTCGCCATCGCATCCGACGCTGTCATCATCGGGTTCAATGTCCGGCCGGCCGAGCGGGTGGGCGAACTTGCCCTGCGCGAGGGTATCGATATCCGTTACTACACGGTTATCTACCAGGCGATCGATGAGATTGAGGCTGCCCTCAAGGGCATGCTCAAGCCCGTAGTCGAGGAAGTGCAGCTCGGCACCGCAGAGATCCGCGAGGTCTTTCGCGTGCCCAGGGTGGGCAGCATCGCGGGCTGCATCGTGCGCTCCGGCACGATCAACCGGGGCAGCCGGGCACGGCTCGTCCGGGATGGCGTGGTCGTCGCGGAAAACCTGACGGTGGACTCGCTGCGCCGGTTCAAGGACGACGTCACCGAGGTGCGCGAGGGCTTCGAATGCGGTATCGGCGTCGGCTACAACGATCTCAGGATCGAAGACGTGATCGAGACGTTCGAGATGCGGGAGAAGCCGCGGGACTGACGGCGGGCCGGGAAACCTGGACTCTGACCTGATAGCCGATGTACGTGGGTGTGCTGACCCTGGATCTTCTGCTGGGCGATGTCGCATCGCTGAAGCAGAAGCGGTCCGCGATCAGGCCGCTCGTCGCGGAATTGCGGCGGCGCTACCCGGCCGCATCCGTGGCCGAGACCGGATATCTGGACCGGCACCGACGGGCGGAACTTGGCATCGCGGTCGCGTCCTCCACCGCGGCGCACGCCATCAAGGTGCTGACGGCATGTGAGCGGCTCGTCGCGGCCCGGCCGGAGCTCGAGCTGCTGTCTGCGCGGCAGCGGCTGTTTACCGAGGAGGAATAACCGATCATGGACGCCGCCCGTGCGCGCAAACTCGCCGACCGGATCGGCCGGATCGTCGCGGAGATGCTTGAGCGGCGGATCAAGGATCCCCGGCTCGGCTTCGTCACAGTCACCGATGTGCGCCTGACCGGGGACCTGCGGGACGCCACCGTCTACTACACCGTCTACGGGCCGGCCGATGAGCGCGCCGCCAGCGCGGTGGCGCTGGATAGCGCCAAGGGTGTGCTCAGGAGCGAGGTGGGCCGCCAGACCGGCCTGCGGTACACCCCGTCGCTCACCTTCGTGGCCGACACGGTTCCCGAGAACGCTCGGCACATCGAGGAGCTGCTCGAACAGGCCCGGGTAGCCGACGCCGAGGTCGCGCGCAACCGCGAGGGCGCCATTCCCGCCGGCGATCCTGAACCCTACCGAGCTGCCTCAGAGGCCGGTGGCGACGACGCTGCCGACGACGGCGGATCACCCGTGCGCCCGGTCACGCCAGGCGGGGTGTGGCGGAGCCGAAGTGACGGTCACCACCTCAGGCAATCTCCGGACGGATCAGATCACGAGGCGGGATACTCGCCGTCGTGAGCGCCGTCAGCTCGTCGGCCACCGCACCTGATCTCCCGCCGGGCACACCGCTGCAGCGGGGTAACCCGGAGGTGCTCGCGGGATCCCCGGTGGCCGGGCCCGATGTGCTCGCGGGGGAGTGGGCGCGGGCGACCGCTGCCGTGGACGCCGCTGCCGAGGTATGCCTGGCCTGTCACGTGCATCCCGACGCAGACGCGCTCGGCTCCATGCTCGCGGTGGCCCATGCGCTCCTCGAACGGCAGACAGTGGGCAGCCACCCGACGATGAGCGCCCGCCGGGCGCGGCATGGTCAGCCGGGCGAGCAGCCCAAGCCCGGGCAGCGGATCCTCACCTCCTTTGGCGACGATCCGCCACGCGTCCCAGACAACCTGTGCTTCCTGCCGGGCCTTGACCTGATAAGTTCCCCGCGCAGCTACCCCGCCGAGCCCGAACTGATGATCACGTTCGACGCGGCCAGCAGCGGGCGGCTTGGCATGCTCGCATCGAACGCGTCGCGCGCCAATGAGCTGATCGTCATTGACCACCACCCGAGCAATACCCGATTCGGCACCATTCACCTCGTCGATCCGGCCGCGGCAGCCACCGCGGTGCTGGCTTGTGACCTCATCGACCGGCTCGGCCTGCCGCTCACCAGGCCTGTGGCGCTCGGCCTGTACGCCGGCCTGGTGACAGACACGGGTTCCTTCAAGCACGCCTCGACGACCGTCGCCGTACATCAGCTTGCCGCCCGGCTTCTCGCGACCGGCATCGAACCCGAAGCGGTGGCACGTGAGCTGTGGGACCGGGCGCCGTTTGGCTATCTTCCTGTCCTGGCCAGAGCGCTCGGCCGTGCGGTGCTCGAGCCACGGCACGCAGGTGGCCGCGGCTTGGTCTGGACCGCGGTGAGCCGGGCCGACCGGGAGGCGCACGGCCTTGGATATGACCAGGTCGAGCCGGTGATCGATGTGGTCCGCAGAACCGCGGACGCCGAGATCGCGGTCGTCTTCAAGGAGGACGACGGCGGTAGGTGGCACGTATCGGCGCGATCCAAGGGCAACGTGGACGTCGGCCGCGTTTGCGTGGAACTCGGTGGCGGTGGCCACCGAGTGGCAGCCGGGTTCACCTCCCGGTGGCCGGTAGAGCATGCCATCCAGCGGCTACGGGAACTGCTCGCGGACATCGGGAGCGGGCCTGCGAACGACGGCAAGCCCAGGCCCGATGGCCAGCCGGCGGCGGACGGCAAGCCGACGGTGGCGGACGGCGGCCGGTGAGTGTACCTTCCTCAGGCCTGGTGATCGTCGACAAGCCGTTCGGCTGGACCTCGCACGACACCGTGGCCAAGATCCGCCGTCTGGCAGGCACGCGCCGGGTCGGCCACGCGGGCACGCTCGATCCGATGGCCACTGGTGTTCTCGTTGTCGGGGTGGAGAAGGCGACCCGCTTGCTTGGCCATCTGGCGCTTGCGGAGAAGTCGTACACCGGCAGGCTCCGCCTCGGTCAAGCGACGAGCACCGACGACGCGGAAGGCGAGATAGTCTCCGCAGCCGACGCCGGTCATCTCTCCGATGACGAGTTGCGCGCGGCGGCTGGGGCGTTGACCGGCACGATTCGGCAGCTTCCGCCACAGATCAGCGCCGTGAAGGTGGCTGGTGTGCGGGCCTACCGGATGGCCCGCGCCGGCCAGCAGGCTCCGCTGAAGCCGCGCGAGGTCACCGTCGGCGCCTTCGACATTACCGATGTCCGCCGGACCGGCCGGGTGATCGACGCCGAAATATCCGTGACGTGCTCGAGTGGCACCTACATCCGCGCGCTCGCCCGCGACCTAGGAACGGCGCTGGGCGTCGGCGGGCACCTGACGAGGCTGCGGCGCACCAGAGTCGGCCATTACGACCTGGTCGCCGCACGGACGCTCGATCAGCTGGCCACCTCCCTCACCCTGCTGCCGCTCGCCGAGGTCGCCGCGGCGGAGTTTCCGCGGCGGGACGTGACAACCGAAGAGGCCGAACGGGTGGCCCATGGCGCGCCGTTGCCTGCGACCGGTCTCGGTCCTGGGCCCGTCGCTGTCTTCGCGCCAGGGGGTGGCCTGCTCGCGCTGGTCGAGGAGAAGGGGGGGCAGGCCAAGCCGCTCGCCGTCTTCGTGCCCTGACCTGCGGAACACGACCATCGCACCCGGACCAGTGAGCCCGGACAGCAGGCCAGGACAGCGGGGCACGGACCAGAGGGCACGGACCAGAGGGCACGGACCAGAGGGCACGGACCAGCAAGCCCGGACCAGCCGGTCCGGCCGGGGATCGGCGATCATATGGTGGGGGTTGGCTCCTCCACTACGGTAGGCATGGCAGTCTTGACACGTGCGGCCGTCGGCTTCGCGCCTTGCCGCGGGCAACACTCGGCCGGGAGCTCGCAGCGGGCGACACTCGCGGGAGGGAGCACAGCGTGCAGCTCTGGCGCGGCCTGGAGGACGTGCCCAGTGCGTGGGGCTCGTCGGTCGTCACGATCGGGGTGTTCGACGGCGTGCATCGCGGCCATCAGCGGCTGGTGGCCCGGGCGATCGAGGCCCGCGCGGCGGCTGGTTTGCCCGTCGTAGCTGTCACGTTTGATCCGCACCCGGACGAGGTGGTTCGGCCTGGCACCCATCCGCTCTTGCTTGTCACGCCGCGGCGGCGGGTCGAGTTGCTCGCCGAGCTCAGCGTCGATGCCGTCTGCGTGCTTGCCTTCACCTGCGAGCTCTCTCGTCTGACCCCCGACGAGTTCGTCCGCACCGTTCTTGTGGACCGGCTGCACGCCGCTCACGTTGTGATCGGGGAGACATTCCGGTTCGGCCACAAGGCCGCAGGCGACCTGAGCCTGCTCGCCGAACTTGGCGAGAAGCATGACTTCGTTGCCGACGGCGTGCCGCTGCTCGTCGATGACGGCATCACGATCTCCTCGAGTCACATCAGGGAACGGCTGCTGGCTGGGGATGTCGAAAGGGCGGCGCGCGCGCTTGGCCGGCCGCACCGGGTCGAGGGCGTCGTCGTGCGAGGTCACCGCAGAGGTCGTCCGCTGGGTTTCCCGACCGCGAACCTGGTGTGGCCCGAGCGCACCGTGGTGCCCGCTGACGGCGTCTACGCTGGATGGCTGTCCAGCTTCGACCCGGACGGCCGGCCGGACGGGCATTGGCCCGCGGCACTATCCATCGGCACTAACCCGACCTTCGACGCCGGGACTGCGCGTCGGGAGCGCACGGTCGAGGCGTACGCACTGGACCGCGATGACCTGGACTTGTACGGCGCGCACGCGGCCGTGGACTTCGCCGCGCGGCTGCGGCCCACCGAGAAGTTCGCCTCGGTGGACGATCTCGTCGCCCAGATGCACCGCGACGTCGCCGCCGCCCGAATCGTGACGTCTAGGCCATAGCAACGAGCTCCGCTGGTAAGGGCGCCGGTGTCGGCGGGAACGCGGCAGGCGTGCTTGTCCTTGCGCAGGTCAGCAATGACTAGGGGCCGTGATACGGTGAAGTGCTGCCGGTGGAACACCGGCGTTGGCTTGCTGCACCCTCAGGTGGCAGGCCCATGGGCATAGCCAGCCCAGTCTCAGCGTTCTTCAGTGAAGGAGCCACGTGCCGCTTGAAACTGCCGTGAAGAAGACGATCATCGCGGAGCATGCGACAAGTGAGGGTGACACCGGTTCGCCGGAAGTCCAAGTCGCACTGCTGACGCAACGGATCAATGACCTGACCGAGCACCTGAAGATGCACAAGCACGATCACCACAGCAGGCGCGGCCTGTTGCTACTGGTGGGACGGCGTCGTCGGCTGCTGAAGTATCTGGTCAAGAAGGACATCACCAGATACCGCCAGCTGATCGAGCGCCTGGGCCTGCGGAGGTAGCGTGTCCCCGGGGGCCAGACCGGCCGCGCGTCCGCGGCCGGGGACGTCGCTCACAACTGAACAGCGTGAATCTAGGTCAAGATACCGGTCTAGATACCGCACAACTGAACAACGCGGACAAGAACTTAATTAGGAGGTCCCGCGGCCCGGACCCGGCATGTCTGGGGCCGGTCCTCGGTAGTGGTTCTCGGGTCGCGGCGCTGACCTAAGTCGCAGCATCTGACGTACCGGTGCGCAGCGCCAGGAGCCGAGGACTTCGATCGAAGACCGGCCGGCGGACCGTTTGGCGCGCCACCACAGAAAGGACAGAAAGGGCGGGCTCGTGCGGGACTCCGAGGACACCAAGGAGGTCCCACCCGTGGAGGGTGTGCATAGCGCCGAAGCCGTCATCGACAACGGACGGTTCGGTACCAGAAAAATTCGTTTCGAAACCGGCAGGCTTGCCCGCCAAGCCGCTGGCTCCGCGGTCGCGTACCTGGACGGCGAGTCGATGGTGCTCGCGGCGACCACGGCATCCAAGCACCCCAAGGAGGGGTACGACTTCTTCCCGCTCACCGTGGACGTGGAAGAGCGCATGTATGCCGCGGGGCGCATCCCTGGATCGTTCTTCCGCCGCGAGGGACGGCCATCCGAGGATGCGATCCTCACCTGCCGCCTCATCGACCGGCCGCTGCGCCCGTCGTTCGTGAAGGGCCTGCGGAACGAGGTGCAGGTGGTCGCCACCGTGATGGCCCTGCATCCCGAGCACCTCTATGACGTCGTGGCCATCAACGCGGCGTCGCTCGCCACCCAGCTAGCCGGCCTGCCCTTCTCCGGCCCGATCGGCGGGGTGCGGGTCGCGCTCATCGAGGGCCAGTGGGTCGCCTTCCCGACCCACTCCGAGCTTGCGCGCGCCACGTTCGACATGGTGGTGGCGGGCCGGGTGATCGGGGAAGGCGACAGCGACGGCGGGACCGCCGGCGATGTCGCCATCATGATGGTCGAGGCGGAGTCGACCCGCGAAACGCTGGCTCTGCTCGCCGCCGGTGGCAGCGCCGTCGCGCCCACGGAGGAGACCGTGGCGCAGGGCCTCGAAGCGGCCAAGCCGTTCATCGAGCGGCTGTGCGTCGCCCAGGGCGAGGTGGCGGCCGCCGCGGTCAAGCAGCCCGGGGAAAGCGCCGAATTCCCGGTCTTCTCTGATTATCAGGCCGATGTCTACGACGCGCTGGCCGCCGCGGTCCATGATGAGCTGACGCAAGCGCTGACGATCGCGGGCAAGCAGCACCGGGATGCGGAGACCGACCGGGTCAAGACGCTGGCCATGGAGAAGATCGGCGCCCAGTTCGAGGGCCGCGAGAAGGAAATCGGCCACGCCTTCCGTGCGCTCACCAAGAAACTCGTGCGCGAGCGGATCATCACCGAAGGCGTGCGCATCGATGGCCGCAGGGTGACTGACATCAGGCCGCTGAGCTCCGCGGTGCACGTGCTGCCGCGGGTGCACGGATCCGCGTTGTTCGAGCGCGGTGAGACGCAGGTGCTCGGCGTCAGCACGCTGAACATGCTCCGCATGGAACAGCTCATCGACACCCTGAACCCCGAGCGGACCAAGCGGTACATGCACAACTACAACATGCCGCCCTACTCGACCGGGGAGACGGGCCGTGTCGGGTCACCGAAACGGCGCGAGATCGGGCATGGCGCCCTTGCCGAGCGGGCCATCACTCCCGTGCTGCCACGCCGTGAGGAGTTCCCCTACGCGATCCGGCAGGTGTCCGAGGCGGTCGGATCCAACGGCTCGACCTCCATGGGGTCGGTGTGCGCGAGCACGATGTCCCTCCTTGATGCCGGCGTGCCGCTGAAGGATATGGTGGCCGGCATCGCCATGGGCCTGATCTACGAGGGCGGCCAGTACGTCACCCTCACCGACATCCTCGGCGCCGAGGACGCGTTCGGTGACATGGACTTCAAGGTCGCCGGAACCGCCGACATCATCACCGCGCTGCAGCTCGACACAAAGCTGGACGGCATCCCCGCGACCGTGCTCGCCGCCGCGCTCAAGCAGGCCAAGACCGCACGGCTGACGGTACTCGACGTGATGCGCGAGGCGATCACGACCCCGGCCGAAATGAGCGTGAACGCGCCGCGGATCATCACCATCAAGGTCCCCGTGGACAAGATCGGCGAGGTCATCGGGCCGAAGGGCAAAATGATCAACTCGATCCAGGAGGACACCGGCGCGGAGATCACGATTGAGGACGACGGCACGATCTACATCGGCGCAACCGACGGCACGTCCGCCGAGGCCGCGAGATCTGCCATCAACTCGATCGCCAACCCGCACATGCCCGAGGTGGGCGAGCGCTATCTCGGCACCGTGGTGAAGACCACGACGTTTGGTGCTTTCGTCTCGCTGCTGCCTGGCAAGGACGGTCTGCTGCACGTCTCGCAGATCCGCAAGCTCCATGGCGGCGTGCGAATCGAGAACATCGACGATGTGATCAAGGTTGGCGAGAAGATCCAGGTCGAGATCCGTGAGATCGACGACCGCGGGAAACTCTCGCTCGTCCCCGTCGAGGTGGTGGAGCGCGAGGCGGCGGGCGAAGACCTCGGCGGCCCACCCCGCGGGCAGCAGAGCCAAGGTCAACACAGCCAGCAGGGATTCTATGGCGGCGATCGCGGTGACCGCGGCGATCGCGGCGATCGCGGTGACCGGGGCGATCGCGGAGACCGGGGTGACCGGGGCGGCGGCCCTGACCAGCGCGACGGCAGCCGCAGGATCCGGACCCGCAACCGCGGGAACCGCGAGCGGTGAGCGCCGGCGAAGACGCGGTACGGCGCACCGTAGCACCGGGCGGCCTGCGCGTCATCACAGAAACGCTGCCCACTGTGCGATCAGCGGCCGTCGGTATCTGGGCCGGGGTCGGGTCGCGTGACGAGGATGTGACCCACGCGGGCGCCACGCACTATCTCGAGCACCTGCTGTTCAAGGGCACGAGCAGGCGGAGCGCGCTCGACATCTCATCGGCGATAGACGCGGTGGGCGGCGAGCTGAACGCCTTTACCGGCAAGGAGTACACGTGCTACTACGCGCGCGTGCTCGACGCCGACCTGCCGCTAGCCATCGACGTCGTCTCGGACATGGTGACGTCCTCCCTGATCACGTCAAAGGATGTTGATGCCGAGCGCGGTGTGATCCTCGAAGAGATCGCAATGAACGACGACGATCCCTCGGATGTCGTGCACGAGGCGTTCGCGGCGCGGCTGTTCGGTGACACCCCGCTCGGCCGGCCGATCCTCGGCACCGCTGATTCGATCAACAAGATCACACGCGATCAGATCGCCGAGCATTACGCGGCGCGTTACCGTCCCGAGGACCTCGTGGTTGCCGTGGCGGGAAACGTGGACCACGACAGGGTCGTGGCACTCGTACGGCAGGCGTTCTCGAGCGTTCCCGAAGACGCCCTACCACAGCCGCCGCGCCTGTCTGGGCCGGGCGCACCGCGGGTCGACGCCGGGGTGCGGCTGGTGTCACGGCGCACGGAGCAGGCGAACGTGGTCCTCGGCACCGGTGCCCTGGCCCGGAACGACGAGCGGCGGTTCGCGCTCGGTGTGCTGAACGCGGCGCTCGGCGGCGGCATGTCATCCCGGCTGTTCCAAGAGGTGCGGGAGAAGCGCGGCCTTGCCTATTCGGTTTACAGCTTCGTGTCGCATCACGCCGACTGCGGCATGTTCGGCGTGTATGCGGGCTGTCTGCCCGCCAAGACGGACGAGGTGCTCGCGATCTGCCGCGAGGAGATCGAGAAGGTGGTCGCCTCCGGGATCACCGACGCCGAACTCGATCGCGGCAAGGGGCAGATGCGCGGATCCACCGTGCTCGGCCTGGAAGACCCGTCGTCACGGATGAGTCGGCTCGGCAAGAGCGAGCTCGTGTATCCGCAACTGGAACCGGTGGACGACATCCTCCGCAAGATCGAGGCGGTCACACACGACGACGTCCGCGAGGTGGCAGGATTCGTGCTCGGCCAGCCGAAAGTGCTCGCGGTCGTGGGGCCTTTCGACAAAGACACCGATTTCTCCGGGGCGGTCGCGCCATGACCACACCGCCCGCTCCCCTCTCCTACCACTGCCCACCCACCCGAGGGGGCCTCCGCCTACTGGGGATTCTCGCAGCTAGTCAAGCCCGGCGCGACGGGTGGCCGCCGATCTGTGGATAACTAACTCAAGGGCCGACGGGAGTTGTGCCACACCCGCGCAGCCGTTATGAAAAATGATGCATAACGGCTGCCGCACACGTGTCACAGACCTTCCGCGGTGCGGGTGCCGATCCGGAGGCTGGTGATGATCAAGGTCGGAGTGCTTGGCGCGAAGGGCCGGATGGGCGCCGTGGTGTGCTGCGCCGTTGACGGCGCGGCGGACATGGACCTGGCCGCCGCCGTCGACATCGGGGATCCGCGTGACCCGCTGGCCACGGTGGACGTGGTGGTGGACTTCACACAGCCCGACGCGGTGATGGACAACCTGCGGTGGTGCGTCACGCATGGCCGCGACACCGTGGTCGGCACGTCCGGGTTCGACGACAGCCGCCTTGCGGCGGTCCGTTCCCTGCTCAGCGACGCGCCGGGGACCAGGGTGCTGGTCGCGCCGAACTTCTCCATCGGTGCGGTGCTGATGATGCGGTTCGCCAGCGTCGCGGCACGGTTTTTCGAGTCTGCCGAGATCATCGAACTGCATCATCCGGGCAAGGTCGACGCGCCGTCGGGAACCGCGGCCCGCACGGCGTCACTGGTGGCGTCGTCGCGTGAGCAGGCCGGGCTGGGCAGAGCGCCGGACGCGACGACGACCGCGCTCTCGGGGGCCAGGGGAGCCGACGTGGCCGGTGTCCATGTGCACGCCGTGCGGCTGGCGGGGCTCGTCGCGCATCAGGAAGTCCTGTTCGGGGGGCACGGTGAGGTGCTCACGCTTCGGCACGACTCGCTGGACCGGTCGTCGTTCATGCCCGGCGTACTGGTCGGGATTCGAGGGGTCGGCTCATTGCCGCCGGGGCTCACCGTGGGCATTGACTCATTGCTTGGGCTAACCTGAGTCTCCCCGTGGATACAGAGCCCGGCCCGTGCCACGTCCGCATGGGATCCGCCGGTAACGATGCCGACGTGACACGGCGCCGGAGTTTCAACGCCCTGTAGTAAGTAACGAGAAGGGCCCTCCGCTTCTCGCAGAGCCAGATTGCACGGTGAACGATGAATCTCCGCCGTTCCCGCTACTCCGTGCCTCCTGTGCCCTTCTCGTTGTCTCTACTCGACCAGACCCGGCCGTGGTGCCGCCAGGGACGAAAGTCCTATGCTTACGCGTGGCGCCTGGTGATCCGCGGGTATGCCGGGCGCGTCCCATTATGTTGAGTACGCGCCGAAGGCTCGGCCGATAGGCCCAAAGTCCGCTCGCGCCAAGAAAGTCACAGGTGGAGCCGTCAGGGTGGGGCAAGAGGGGGGGCGCTCCCGCTTCGAGCGCCAGATGAGGCTGGAAGACGCTGGGCTCGGGCGGCACCGGACGGTTGTGAGCGAGGACTGGAACTGCCCGTTCCTCCCGCACGGCGGGATCGTCACCGCAATCGTCGCGAGTGCCATGGCAGCGGAACTGAACGCTCCCGAGCAGCGACTTCGGTCGGTCACGGCGGTATTCGCCGAGCCTGTGACGCAGGGTCCGGCCGAGGCCGAGGTCACCGTGCTGCACCGTGGCTCGGTGTCGCATCTGGTGGCGACGCTGTGCCCGGCCGGCAAAAGCGCCGGGGCGACCGCGGTCGGGGCGTTCGGCTCGAAGCGGCCGGGATTCGAGTTCACCGACGTGACTCCACCGGACGCACCGCCGCCCGCACAGTGCCGGTCATTCCGGGACCCTACGCCGAGAATCCCTGACCGTCCCGACATGCCGACTGATGTCGGTGAGGATCTCCACTTCAATTTCTGGGATCACATTGAGGGCCTGATCGTCAAGGGTCACGACCCGCGGGACTCCTATGTGCCGGCGACGTCGGAGCGCGTCTACTGGTACCGGTTCGATGAGCCGCCGCTGCTCGATGACGGGCGTCTTGATCCGCTGGCCCTCGTGACCTTGTGCGATACCATGCCGGGCGCGGTCGCCGAGCGGATGGGCCCTGGACAGCCCGCGTGGTTCCCGCCCAGCGTCGATCTGAGCGTCCACCTGCTCGGCGAGCCGCAATCCGAGTGGGTGCTGGCCCGTAACCGGGCCCGCCACGCGGGAGGCGGATACGCGTCCACGGAGATTGAACTGTGGGACGAAAGCGGGGCGCTGCTTGCCTACGGCACCCAGATGATCCTTTTCAGCTTTCCGGCAGGCCCTCCGCCGCTCGACAGCCGCCGCCCACCCGGACAGGGCCAGGCGGACAGGTTCTGACGGTTGGCGAAGGTTGCTGCGAGGATGTGATCGTGACCACCAGTGCGCGCCTGAACGCACTCGTCGAGCTGGCCGACACTGGGTCGGTGCGGGCAGCCGCTGAGCGGCTGTACGTCACGGAGTCGTCGGTCTCGGCTTCGATCGCAGCGCTCGCCCGCGAGGTGGGGGTGCCGCTTGTGGAGAAGCAGGGCCGCGGCGTGCGGCTCACTGCCGCGGGGCGCACGTATGCGGGTTACGCGCGAACCATTCTTGGCCTTTACGAGCAGGCGCTCGCCGCGGCGCGGGGGGAGGATTCGCCAGAATCCGGTCTGGTGAGGCTCGCCGCGGTGACCACGGCTGGTGAGCACCTGCTGCCGCATCTGCTGGCGTCGTTCCGCGCTGCGCATCCCAAGATGGGCATTCGGCTGGATGTCGCGCCACGGGATGCCGTTTGGCGGATGTTCGAGCACCACGAGGTGGATCTGGTGGTCGCAGGCCGGCCGCCCGAGCACCTGCGCGCGACGGTCCGTGCCATCCGCCCCAACACGCTGGTGGTTGTCGGATCGCCGCAGATGACACAGGACTTCAGCGCTGAGGCGGCCACGTGGCTGCTTCGCGAGGACGGTTCGGGAACACGCGCGACCTGCCTCGGCTTGCTGGCCAATCTGGAGCGCCAGCCAGCCACGCTCACCCTCGGATCCAATGGGGCGGTTGTGGCGGCGGCTGTTGCGGGTCTCGGTGTCACCCTGGTTTCGCGCGATGCGGTTGCCGCGCACCTGCTGCGCGGCGGGTTGGCGGAGCTCGCCATGCCGGGTACGCCGCTGGAACGGCCCTGGCATGCCGTGACGCATGCACGCGTCACCCCGAGCGCCCGCCTGCTGCTTGCGCACATGCTCGCCGACGATGGCGGGTGGCGCCGCCCGTAAGCCCGCCGTACGCGGATCGGCCATTTTGGCGGCGCGCCAGCATGCGGCAGCCGTTCGGGATCCATGTCGTTATCGGGGCCAGGGTGCGCGCTCCTCACCCGGGCGGTAGCGCGCCGGTCCGAAGGTCAGCCAGGGCCGCGCGGGCAGCACCGTAACCGCACATGCCGTGAACTCCGCCGCCGGGAGGGGTGGCTGCCGAGCAGAGGTATACGCCGGGCAGCGCAGTACGGTACGGATTCCACCGGGCGGAGGGCCTGAGCAGCGTCTGCCGCAGTGTGGCCAGGCCGCCGTTGATGTCGCCGCCCACGTAGTTCGGGTTGTGGCTTTCCGCCTCGGCCGCGGTCCTCGTCACCCGGGCCAGCACCACATCACGAAACCCGGGTGCGAAACGCTCGATCTGCGCCTCGATACGCCCGGTCATGTCCTGCGGCGAGCCGGCTGGCACATGGCAGTACGCCCAGAGCGTGTGCTGGCCGCTCGGAGCGCGGGGAGGATCGGCGACCGTCGGCTGTACCACGATGCAGTACGGGCGCTCGGGATGGCGTCCCGCCGCGACCTCGGCCTCACTGCGTGCGATCTCCGCGAGCGAGCCGCCGACGTGAATGGTGACGGTCTGGCGGCACGCCTGCGCCTGCCAGGGGACGGGGCCGGCGAGAGCCCAGTCCACCTTGCACACGCCTGGGCCGTACCTGAAGCGCTCCAGCGCTCGGCCGTAGCGGCGGGGAAGCCGTTCGCCCGCGAAACTGACGAACTGGCGTGGCGTGAGGTCGAGCAGGACAGCGCGTGCTCGCGGCAGCTCGTCAAGCGAGGTGATCCATCGGCCGGTGGTGACCTGCCCGCCGAGGGACGCGAGTTCCTCGACCAGAGCGCTGGTGATCCGGGCGCTGCCGCCTTCCGCGACCGGCCAGCCAACCCCATGGGCCAGGATTGCGAGCACAAGCCCGAAGCCACCGGTGAGCGGTGCGCCGAGCGGCATCATCGAATGTGCGGCCACACCTGCCAGCAGTGCCTGTGCCTCCGTTGTCTGGAACCAGCGGGCAAGCACCCGGGCTGGCAGCAGCGCCACCGCGCCGAAGCGTCCCATCGCGAGCGGATGAGCCGGGACCGACCGCAGCGGTGCCAGCACGGTCGGCATGATCAGCTCGGCGTCACGGACCAATGGCGACATCAGCCGCCGGTAGGCCCTCTCGTCCTGGCCGAGGCCTCGAGCCGTCTCGTCGACAGAACCTTCAACCGCCGCCGCTCGGCCGCCGTCCAACGGGTGGGCGAACGCGACTTGTGGGGTGATGAGCTTGAGGCCGCGCGTGGCGAGGCCCGCCGCGCGGAAGAATGGCGACCCGGCGACGAGGGGGTGGACCGACGCGCATACGTCGTGATGGAAGCCCGGCAGGGTCAGTTCCGCTGTCCGGCAGCCGCCGCCCGCTGTCGCCGCTCCCTCGTAGACATCGACCGTTAGGCCCGTCCTGGCCAGCGTGAGGGCAGCCGCGAGACCGTTCGGGCCTGATCCGACGACCGCAGCGTCCACGGATCTCATCAATCACTTCCTCGCCTTGTGACCGCCGTACCCGCAGACGCAGCCTCTCGGTCGACCCCCGTTAGCTCCCGGGCCCATTGACCCCGTCAGCTCCTGGACCGCCGGGGTGCCTGCTTAGCGCACTGCAGCAGCTCCAGCTGCAGTGCTGCGAACGACTCGGTGATGTCACGGCGCATTTTCGATGCGAAGGTGAGCCGGAACATCGGCGCGAAACCTCCGTGCACCTCGACCGTCTTCACTACCCGTACATTTCCGCTTGGGAGGGCCTCGATCAGGTGGCCGAACACGGCCTTGCCGAGCGGCAGCGGGCACTCACTGGTCCAGCCCTGCCCGGTGTTCACGCGGGTGATCGTGAACGGCCCGCCGAGATTTCCGCGCTGCTTGGCCCAACCAGCGGTGCCCACGGCAAACGGGCCATCTAGCCTCGCTATTTCCTTACTCTTGTCCCAACAGGGCCAGCCCGATACGTCGGTCCAGATCCGCCATACCTCGGCCGGATCGGCCTGGAGTATTGCCTCGCACCGCAAAGTGAACACTGGTATCGCCTTCCGCGTCTGCTGCGCCGAGCCCCGATCCGCCGACACCGAGCGGTGAACCACATTGATCGTAAGCTGAGCCGGACGGTCTGTGGGGTAAATCGAGCTGCGTCGCGGGCGCGCAATCGGCTACTGCAGACCCATGGAGGAGGCGCAACGGCCGTTGCGCACCCTTGCACCCCACCAGGGCGTCAGGGCGAGGAGGTGCGATGTGCAGGCTGTTCGGGTTGACGGCAGGAGATAACCGCGTCAGGGCGACGTTCTGGCTGCTCGACGCGCCAGATTCCCTGCAGGTGCAGAGCTGGCGCAACGCTGACGGAAGCGGAATCGGCTTCTTCGATCCCGCAGGGACGCCCGTACTCGACAAGCAGCCGGAACCCGCGTTTTGCGACCCGGAGTTCATCCATGAGGCGAGGCATGCGGTGTCAACGCAGTTCGTCGCTCACGTGCGCTGGGCCACTGTCGGCGCACGGACCGTGCGCAACACTCATCCGTTCGCGATGCAGGGCCGGATCATGGCGCACAACGGGGGTCTCGGTGAGATCTCCCGCCTCGATGCGCAGCTTGGCCCATATCGCTCGCTGGTTCTTGGTGATACCGACTCCGAGCGTTACTTCGCCCTCATCACACAGCAAATCGACCGCCATGGCGGAGACGTCGGCGCGGGCATCGTGGCTGCCGCCCGGTGGGTTGGCGCAAACCTGCCGGTCTCGTCACTGAATATGGTGGTCGCCGCGCCGGGTGAATTGTGGGCGCTGCGCTATCCCGGCCAGCATGCCCTGCACATCATTGAACGGCCCGGCGGGGCCAGTGCCGCCGCGGGGCCCACCGGTGCCGCTGGCCTGCACGTCCCGGGTGCCGCGGGTTCCGCTGGCCGGCCTGTCCCGGGTGCCGCGGGTTCCGCTGGCCTGCACGTCCGGAGCGCTACGTCCTCGATGCACGCGCCCGCGCTGGAAGCTGTCGCGTCCGTAGTCGTCGCTTCGGAGGAGCTGGACGGCGAACGCGGCTGGCGGATGCTCGCGCCGGGTGAGCTTGTCCGTGTCCGGGCCGACTTGACGGTCGAGTCCTGGGTGGCGCTGCCTGAGCCGCCGGTACACCTGGTGACGCTCGCCGGGCGCAACCCGAACGTCGATACATAGCCACGCCCAATGGAAATTCGCCGGGCTCGATGTCCGCGGTCGTGCTCTGATGTCCCATGGGCGTCAAATAGCAGCGCCAAAGACATCCATGAGCCGATCAATACCTTGCCGGACACATCGCGCACGCGCAGCCGCACTCAACCGCTACAGGCGGATGGCCAGGCCCGCTGCGAGCAGTACCCCGAAGGCGAGCTGCAGCCGTCCCGTCTGCGCAAGCGCCGTCACCAGCCGAGGACCGGCGGCCCCGCCCCGGACCAGCCGGACCGGCCGTGCAGCGAGAGGCGCAGCAGCCAGCGCGGTGAGCGCGACTGGCCGGAGTGGGGCGATGACTGCAGCGGCGCCGAACGGGACGAGCGCGCACGCCACGTAGAGAAGCCTGGTGCGGCGGTCACCGAGCACGACGGCGAGCGTGCGCTTGCCCGCCACCGCATCGGTGCCGATGTCACGCAGATTGTTGACCACAAGAAGGGCGCACGCGAGCAGGCCGACCGGTACCGATGCGGCCAGGGCCAGCCATGGCACCCGGTCTAGCTGCACGTACGCTGTGCCCGTTACGGCGAAAACTCCGAAGAACAGAAATACCGACACCTCGCCGAGCCCGTGGTAACCATATGGCCGTCTGCCGCCCGTGTAGAACCACGCCGCGGCCACGGCTAGCGCTCCCGCTGCCACCAGCCACCATTGCGTGACCAGCGCGAGCACAAGCCCCGCCACACACGCCACCGCGAAACAGCTGAACGCAGCCGCCAGGACGCGATCCGGTGGGACCTGGCCGGCCGCGACCAGCCGCACCGGCCCGACCCGGCGCTCGTCAGCGCCGCGCACGCCGTCGCTGTAATCGTTGGCATAGTTGACGCCGATCTGTAGGGCAAGCGCCACCAGCAGCGCAAGCCCGGCACGCCACCAGACGAAGTGCGCGTATCCTGCGGCTACTGCGGAGCCCACCACGACGGGCACGATCGCAGCCGGCAGCGTGCGCGGCCGTGCCCCCGCTATCCAGTCTCGCATCGCTGCCACGTCTCGGCTCGCCCGTCCTAGTCGGTTCCGCTCCTGCCGCCTCGTAACCCGCGCTGGCCCGCACCTGCGCGGCAACGATCCTATGTGTGGATACATGGCGGCCTCATCCACAGAACCGCGTTCGCCCCTGTCGCGCCTATTGACAACATGCCAAGATCGGCAGTGGGGCAGCGCCCCCATGGGCGGGCGGGTTATGTAGAGACGCCGAATCATACGCTGAGCGCGGCGTGAAGCCGTACCTCGGGAACCGGTGTCCCCATGTCGAGGTCACGGCGGCCGCCATCGGGCGCCCATCCGGAAGACTCCAGGAATGTCCGCAGGGGGAGGTCCGATTCGAGAGCCCAGGCGCACACGGTCTGGAAACCGTCCTCGGCGATGGTGTCGGCGAGGGCGTTGAGCAACCGGCTGCCGTGCCCGCGGCCCGTGTGCTGCGGATGCACGCACAGTTCGTACAGTTCCGCGTCGGTCGCTGGCCACAGATCGGGATCGCTCGCTGGCCCGAACGAGGCGAACGCCGTGACAATCCGCTTGCGATCCTGCGTGGTCTCGACGGCGACGAGCACCCGGTGCCGGCTTGTCGGCGGCGCCGCCACAGATCTTTGCCACTGCTCGTGCCACCGTATCTGCGCCTCCGTCCTGGTGAGCTCGGTGAGCACGTGCGCGGGGATCAGGCCGGCATATGCCGACAGCCAGCTCGCTACCTGAATGCGGGCTAGATCGGCTGCATCGCCGGCCCGGGCTGGCCGCACCAAAACGTCGGCGCTCATGGAGTCGTGTGGCCAGCTGCGCGGCGGGCCCGGTACGCGCGGGTCTTGGCCCGGTTACCGCACTCCTGCATCGAGCACCAATGTTTGGACCGGTTCTTTGATGAGTCGAGAAAGGCCCACTGACAGGTATCTTCGGCACAGATCTTGAGGCGTTCCCAGCTGCGGTCGGCAGCGCTCGCGACGATCGCTGCTGCTAGCGAAGCCAGGCCGCCGCGGATACCGCCATCAATGGGGAAGAGTGCCGGAACACCCCGGGATTCCGCGACGCGCAACGGAAGGCCCGCCGCCACTGTTTCGAGGCCGGACTGGAAACGCTTCGTGTCACGGCTCGCGGCATCGTGCTCCGCCCTGTCACGGCTCGCGGTGTCGATTCCGGCGCTGCCGTGGTGTGCGCGTATGGCGGCCCGCAGCGACGTCCGCAACGCGATCGCCGTCTCGAGGTCGGCCTGCTCGGCTTGCCCGCGTGGGTGGGCGCCATCGGCACCCGTGCGGACCGGGCCGGACGGAATGAGCGCGTGGTCACGTAGCCACGTCGCGAGGCCAGCCGGGCTCGCGAGCATGTCGGTGCCTTCGCTGATGTCCACCGTGTTGGCGAAGTCGCGCAGCAGCAGCGCATGTTCAGATGGTGTGCTGCGCTGGGAACCTCTGTGCGCCACGACACCAGTGTACTGAAATAGCGAGTTGCAGTGACCTTCGGACACCGGTAAAGTTATTTTGCAGGTGTCGGGCTGATCCGGCGGAGCTAGGCACAGCGTCATTGGCGTCAGCGGGTTGGGGGACCCGGCGCGGCTGCGGCCAGCTCGATGTGCGCAGAGTCAAGGAGTTTGATCATGCAGGCACCATGGCTTCTGGTGTATCTCGCCAGCAACCAGCGCGAGGCAGTCATCAAGCTGGCGGCGGAACGGCGCGCAGAATTGGCGTTCGCGCCGAGGGAGCCGGGCAAGCGCGGCAAGCGCGGCAAGCGCGGCCGTAGGCTCATGATCCACTATGGCCGAGGCTTTTCAGCTTGATGTGCTGAAACTCTCCGTCGTAAGGGATCACCGCCAGGGCGCGGCCGGGTGGCTGTGGCTACGAGCGGCCAAACCGATTACGTCACCCGCCAAGCAGCGTGATGTCCCGCACCGCGCCAGCCGACGCTGAGGTCGCCATGGTGGCGTACACCTGCAGCGCGGTACTTACTGGCCGGTGCCGGTCCGCGGGCTGGTAGGCACCGCGGGACGTGAGCAGCTGTTCGCGCCGGGCGCGCAGTTCCGCGTCGGGGACGGCCAGCTCCAGCGACCGGCGCGGGATGTCGATGGAGATCACGTCCCCGTCGGACGCGAGCGCGATCACGCCACCGGTCGCGGCCTCGGGGGAGACATGACAGATGGATAGGCCACTCGTGCCGCCGGAGAACCGGCCGTCGGTGATCAGGGCGCATGCCTGGCCAAGGCCCCTGCCCTTGAGAAAGCTCGTCGGGTAGAGCATCTCCTGCATGCCCGGCCCGCCCTTCGGGCCCTCGTAACGGATGACCACCACCTCACCAGGCTGTACCGCGTCGGCCAGGATGGCATCAACCGCGGCTTCCTGGCTTTCGAACACCCGCGCCGGCCCGCTGAACTGCCAGAGCTCTGCCGAAACTCCGGCCGTCTTCACGATGGCCCCTTCGGCGGCCAGGTTGCCGTAGAGCACGGCGAGTCCGCCGGCGCGGGTGTAAGCATGCGCCAGGTCACGGATGCACCCGGCGGCGCGGTCCAGATCCAGCGTCGGCCAGCGGCTGTCCTGTGAGAACGGCGATGTGGTACGGACGCCGCCGGGCGCGGCGCGGAAGAACTCGGCCGCCGGGGCCGGCGCGTCGGGCGAGCGCACGTCCCAGTGGGCGATGAACTCCCGGAGCGACGTGCTGTGGACGGATCCGGCGCCGCGATTCAGCAGGCCGCCACGGTCGAGCTCCCCCAGAATTGCCGGGATGCCGCCGGCGCGGTGTACGTCCTCGACGTGATAGTCGCTGCTCGGCGCCACCTTGCACAGGCAGGGCACCCGGCGGGACAGCTCATCGATGTCCTTCAGCCCGAATCCCACGCCCGCTTCGCGTGCCGCGGCGAGCAGATGCAAGATCGTGTTGGTCGACCCACCCATGGCCACGTCGAGCGCCATCGCGTTCTCGAAGGCGTCCCGGGTGGCGATGGAGCGGGGGAGTACCGACTCGTCGCCATCCGAGTAGTACCGGCGGGTAATCTCGGCGGCGAGCCGGCCGGCCCGCTCGAACAGCGTGCGCCGCTCAACATGCGTCGCCAGAGTCGTCCCATTGCCTGGCAGCGCGAGCCCGATCGCCTCGGTGAGGCAGTTCATCGAGTTGGCTGTGAACATGCCAGCGCACGACCCGCAGGTGGGGCAGGCGGATTCCTCGATCTCGCTGAGCTCCGCGTCGGAAACGAGCGGGTCGGCGGAGGCGGTCATCGAGTCGATCAGGTCAAGCTTGCGGTGCGCCACCAGCCCCGGCCCCGGCCGCCCGCCAGAGCCCGCAGCGATCTTGCCTGCTTCCATCGGCCCGCCGGAGACGAACACCGTGGGGATGTTGAGCCGCAGCGCGGCCATGAGCATGCCAGGCGTGATCTTGTCGCAGTTGGAGACGCACACCAGACCGTCCGCGCAGTGCGCGTTGACCATGTACTCGACCGAGTCAGCGATGAGCTCCCGGCTTGGCAGCGAGTACAGCATGCCGGCGTGACCCATCGCGATCCCGTCGTCGACCGCGATCGTGTTGAACTCCCTGGGCACCGCCCCGGCCGCGTGTACGGAGTCGGCGACCACCCGGCCCACCTCGCGGAGGTGAACGTGGCCCGGTACGAACTCGGTGAAGCTGTTGGCCACCGCGATGATGGGTTTCCCAAGATCCTCGCGCGCGACGCCGGTGGCGCGCAGCAGCGCTCGCGCCCCGGCCATATTCCTGCCGTGCGTCACCGTGCGTGATCGAAGCGGCGGCATGCTGCGCTCCCTCGTTGGGCGGGGTCCCGGGCCAGGCTGCGGGTTCTCAGGCTACTCGCGTGTGATCGGCTGCACTGAGGATCTGATGGCCCGCGCGCCATGGCTGGTCAGCCCGCACAACCCAGATGCCGAACGGCTGCCGCTGCACGTCGGAGTCACGCACGGTGACACTGGTCCTTGGGATCGAAACCCCGGGATGCCCTAATAGCGGGCCGGCAGCACCCGCGCCGCGGCAGCGTAGATCTTCTCGATCTCCTTGCTGTCCAGCGGAGACCCGCGGCCGTGTTTGATACTGCGGCGAAGGTACTTGCGCAAGCGCTTCGCACTGAATACGTCGACGTTGCGCACCGTGAGGATGGTCCAGGGGATCTTTGGCCCCCAGACGGCAAGTGACGGGCGCACGTCCACGCGTCGGCCGAGGGTCTGGTCGATGAGCTCCGATGCCCGGGCTGCCTCCCAGCGGGCTTCGTCGAGCCTTTCCTTCTGGCTGAACGGGCCGAGGAAGAGTTGCTTGCCACCGATCACCCGAACCGGCAGCCGTTTGTCCCAGCGCTCGGAGTCGATCGCGTATACCCCGGTCGGCCCGACCACGAGGTGATCGATGATCGCCTCGCTGCCGGGGATTGCCCGCTCGTTCAGCGCCACATACCCGGCGGTGACCAGCTTTTCGAGGTTTCGCTCGGTTTTGCGCTGCGCGGGGTTGCGCGTGGGCCGCGTCCGCGCGGTGCTGTGTGATCGGTAGATGGTGTCGCTGATCGCCACGAGGACGGCCACGGTCACGCCAATCCGCCAGCCGAAGACGAGGGTGACAGCGATCGCGGCCACGAGCGCTATGGCGAACCGCCGCTCCCAGATCGGCAGCCGCGGGTTGGCAGCGAGGGTGGCCAGGCCGCCACGCCGAACGGGGGGAGTGCGGTTTTCCTGGTCGGGAGGGCCGCCGTCGGCAGGGCCGCTGTCGGCGGTCGGGCGCGCATGCTTGTCTGCGGGCACGACATGTGCCTCCGGCCGCGTCTGGTGCGGGGCGGTTGATTCGCGGCCACCCGCATCGGGCCGTGTCACCGGGTCCACATTGCTCAGGGTAACCGATGGCGAACGGGCCGCCTAGCCCGGCAACGGTTCACACTATTGTCGCCATGGCCTGCGGATTCGTGAATCCGTTTACGGGTACAAGAATGGATTAACCATTTTGAGCCCGCTGGATCAGGTGCGCAACGGGGCCGTTGCCCCCTGCCAACCGCTGCCCACCGCTGGACGGCTGCCCGTCAGCCGTCTACCGTTCGGTAACGTGACGCAGATTCATGATCTCACGGCGCTGGACCAGGCGCTAGCCATCCGCCGCCGCGAGCTGTCACCGGTGGAGATCCTCGATCATTACCTGGACCGAATCGATCGCATTGGCCCGCAGGTGGGTGCGTTCTTCACGGTGACCGCCGATCTCGCGGGAGACCAGGCGCGCAAGGCGGAGCGCACGGTTGCCGAGGCGGCCGATCCGGCCGCGCTGGCGCCGCTACTCGGCGTGCCGGTCCCGGTCAAAGACCTGAACATGGTCGCGGGGGTTCGGCTCACCTTTGGATCTGCCGTCTTCGCTGACAACCTCGCCGACGCCGACGATCACGTGGCGTCGTCGCTCCGGGCCGCTGGCGCGGTCATCCCTGGCAAAACGGCAACGCCCGAATTCGGCTTGCCATGCTACACCGAGACCGAGGTCGGGCCGCCGGCGCGCACACCCTGGGATCTGTCGCGGTCGGCCGGCGGATCGAGCGGCGGCGCGGCTGCGGCGGTGGCGGCTGGCCTGGCGCCCGTGGCGCAGGGCAGCGATGGCGGTGGGTCGATCCGTATCCCGTCCAGCGTGTGTGGCCTTTTCGGAATCAAGCCTTCCCGTGGGCGGATTTCCCAGGCGCCGCTTGTCCCGGACCTTACTGGCCTGTCGATCAACGGCCCGCTGGCCCGGACCGTTGCGGACGCAGCGCTTTTGCTCGATGTGATGACGGGCAACCAACCCGGTGACATGTACACCCAGCCACCGCTTCCCGACGGCGAGTCGTTCCTGTCCCACGCTGGCCGTCCACCTGGGAGGTTGCGCATCGCCCGGGTCATCGATCCGGTGGTGCCCGGCGCCGAGGTGCACCCGGACTGCCGCACCGCCTTCGAGGACGCCAGCGCGCTGCTCGCGGATCTCGGACATGAGGTGGAGGATGCGCCGGCGCCGTTCGGTCCGGATGTCGTCCCGCTCTTTGAGACGCTGTGGTACGGCATGGCGACGCTGATGCCGGTCGATCCGGGGCGTGAAGGCGAATTGTTGCCGCTGACTCGTTACCTGCGAGAGCGCGGGCGGGCCGCGAGCGCGGCGGATCTGATCTTCGCCCAAGCGTACCTGCAGATCATAGTGCGCGGCGCCCTGCCGCTGGTCAACGCCTACGACGCCGTGCTATCCCCTACGCTGGCCTTGCCACCCGCCCCGGTGGGATATTTCCATGACCAGGAGCCCGCGGAGAACTTTGAGCGCCAAAAGCGCTTCGCGCCGTTCACCGCGATCTACAACGTCACCGGTCAGCCGGCGGTGAGCCTGCCGCTCTACTGGACCTCCGACGGTCTGCCCGTTGGCGTGATGCTGGGCGGGCGCATCGGCGAGGAGAGCACGCTGATCTCCCTGTCGGCGCAGCTTGAAGACGCTCGTCCGTGGAAGGACCGCCATCCGCCGATTTGGTGAGCGCCTGTGGCCGTGGCCGTAGAGCCGTGGTGGCTTCGGCGGCGGGTCGTTCGGCGCCTGCGGCATGACCGGCAGGGGGAGTGGTGAGGCGGCAGGAACTTGAGCGGCTGGCGCGGGCGCATGGCGTGCAGCCGGCCTATCGCGACTCGCACGGCCGCAAGGTGCGGGTGGCAAGCGACACCCTGGCGGCCATTCTCGCGGTGCTCGGCGACCCGCCCGATGCACCTGCAGATCCACAGGCCGCGCCCTGCCCCTCCGCGCCGGAAGGCCCGGCCGGCCGCGTGTGGGGGTTCGCGGTTCAGCTGTACTCACTGCGCTCCCGCGATTCCTGGGGCCATGGCGACCTGCATGACCTCGCCCAGCTCGCCGTCTGGAGCGCACGTGACCTGGGCGCGGGTTTCGTCCTCGTCAACCCCCTGCACGCGGCCGAGCCCGCGCCACCGGTCAGCCCGTCGCCGTATCTGCCGATGACCAGGCGGTACGTCAGCCCGCTGTACCTGCGGGTGGAGGACGTACCGGAGTACGCGCAGCTTCCCGCGGCTGACCAAGCGCGGATCGCGAACCTGGGCGCCACCCTCCAAACCCGCAACGGCACGAGCGAGCTCATTGACCGTGACGCGGTCTGGGCGGCCAAACGTGCCGCGCTCGAGCTCCTTAGCCAGAAACCGCAAAGCCACGTGCGCCAGGCGGCGTTCGAGCGCTACCGCCGCGCCGAAGGCGAGGCACTGCAGGACTGGGCGACGTGGTGTGCGCTCGCCGAGGAGTACGGCCCCGACTACCGCGCATGGCCGCCAGGTTTGGCCCACCCACGGTCGCCGGCGGTCGCACGCGAGCGCACGCACCGACGGCCGCGAGTGGAGTTCCACGCCTGGTTGCAGTGGCTGGCGGACGAGCAGCTCGCCAGTGCCCAGGCGGCTGCGCGAGCCGCCGGAATGCCGATCGGCGTGATCCGCGACCTGGCGGTAGGCGCGCATCCTGGCGGTGCGGACTCGTGGGCGTGCCAGGACGTGCTCGCCGCCGGGATCAGCACGGGCGCACCGCCGGACGAGTTCAACCAGCTGGGCCAGAACTGGACGCAATCCCCGTGGCATCCGCAGCGGCTCGCCGCCCGCGGTTACGGCCCGCTGCGGGAGCTGGTGGCCGCCTCGTTGCGGCATGCGGGCGCGCTGCGCGTTGATCACGTTATGGGGCTGTTCCGGCTGTGGTGGGTGCCAGCTGGCATGACCCCGGACCGTGGGGCGTACGTGCGTTACGACCACAACGCGACGGTGGGCACGCTCACCAGCGAAGCGACGCGCGCCGGAGCCATGGTCATCGGGGAGGACCTCGGCACGGTAGAGCCCCGGGTGCGGGGCTTCCTCGCCCGCAAGGACGTGCTCGGCACGTCCATGCTGTGGTTCGAGCGGAACAAGGATGGAACGCCGCGGCCAGCCGCGCGATGGCGCCGCCGGTGCCTGGCCACCGTTGGCACGCACGATATGCCGCCAGCCGCCAGTTTTATTACCGCCGACCACGTCGCCCTGCGCGCCAGGCTTGGCTTGCTGACCCGGCCAATTGATACCGAACGGCTGGACGCGGATGCGACGATCCGAGCGTGGCGCACCATGCTGAGGGACACGGGCCTGCTGCCCGGTGACGCCAGCCCAGATACGGCGGCGATGACCGCGGCACTCTACCGGTTCCTCGCCGGTACGCCAGCTCGCCTGCTTGCCGTCTCGCTCCCCGACGCCGTCGGCGACCGCCGGCCACAGAACGTGCCGGGGACAACCAACGAGTACCCGAACTGGCGGCTGCCGCTCACCGACGGCGCGGGCCGGGCGGTCATGCTCGAGGAGCTGCCGGCCAGCAAGGTCGTGCGCCTGGTGGTGGGCGCGGTCACCGCGGGCCTGTAGCGCCCGCCTCGCGGTCGCGGGTCTGGGCCCGCAGGGCACGCTGGATGTCGTCGTGGCACTCGGTGAGGAGCCGCCGCAGCGGTGGGGGCGGCTGCTCGCGCGCGATGAAGTCGTCGGTCATCGCGACGGTCGTCTCACTGATCGCGGTCGGGTACGTGCCGAGGACGAAGTTGTGCGCCATGTCGGACGACCAGTTATGCCATACCTCGCCGAGTACGGCGAAGTAGCGCGCCGCGAACGGCTCGAGCAGGTCGGTTTGGTCGCTGTCGGCGAAGCCAGCGACGACCGCGCGGAACATCGCGTTCGTCATCGTGTTCCCTGCGACAATCTTGTCCCAGGCGGCCAGTTTGGCCTCCGGTTCAGGGATGGCGGCACGGCACGTGGCGGCACGCCGTTCGCCAGTGGCTGTCGCGTCACGTTTGAGTTCGGCGCTGATCTCGGTCTCGCCGGCCACGCCGCGGCTGACCAGCCGGTGCAACAGCATCCAGCGCAGCTCCGTGTCGATGGCCAGGCCCTCGATGACCGTCGACTCGTGGAGCAGCCCGGCCAGCAGGGCAAGATGGGCGTGCGAGGTCGCGGTGCGAGCGAGCGCGTGTGTGTAGGCGAGCTGGCGGTCGGAGCTGGGCTCCGCCTCGTGCAGCATCGTGTGCAGCGCGTCGGCGAGAGCGGCGAGACCATTCTCCCGCCACGCCGGGTCGGAGAACCGGCGCACCGCGGCCGACGCCTGGCGCAACAGGCTCTGCGCGACCGTGATATCAGGCACCGAGCCGACGCCGGAGGTGACGAGCCGGACGTAGTCGCGGGCGGGCATTTCCGCGTCACGGCACATGTCCCAGGCCGCGGTCCAGCAGAGCGCCGAGGGCAGCGACTCAGTGATATCGGCGATGCCGTCAACGACCGTGCGCAGCGACGATGAGTCCAGCCGGATTTTGGCGAAGCCGAGATCGTCATCGTTGAGCAGGACGAGATCCGGGCGTCGGTGGCCCGCCAGGGCCGGGATTTCGGTGCGTGCACCAGCCACGTCCAGTTCGACGCGGTGACGGCGCGTAATGCCCGTTCCATCGCGGTCATAGAGCCCGATCGCGATCCGCTGCGTGCGCAGCGTCGGGTGCCCTGACGGTGCCTCCTGCAGCACCGCGAACGACGTGAACACCCCGGCGCCGTCCACGTCGAACGACGGCCGCAGCGTGTTCACACCGGCCGATTCCAGCCATTCCTTGGACCAGGAGGAGAGGTCCCGCCCCGACGTTTCCTCGAGCGCGGCCAGCAGGTCGTTCAGGGTCGCGTTGCTCCAGGCGTGCCGGTCAAAGTAGCGGCGCACGCCCGCGAGGAAATTGTCCAGACCGACGTAGGCGACCAGCTGCTTGAGCACCGAGGCGCCCTTGTAGTAGGTGATCCCATCGAAATTGACTTCGACCGCACGGATATCGGGGATGTCGGCCGAGATGGGATGGGTGGAGGGCAGCTGGTCCTGGCGGTACGCCGCCGTCTTGAAGAGCTGCAGGAACGTGGTCCAGGCGCCCTTCCAGCGGGTGGATTCGGAAAGGGCCAGCGTCCCGGCGAATGTGGCGAACGACTCGTTCAGCCAAAGATCGTCCCACCAGCGCGTGGTGACCAGGTTGCCGAACCACATGTGCGCCATCTCGTGCAGGATGGTCTCGGCCCGGGCTTCCCGGTACGCATCGGTCACCCGGGACCGGAACACGTAATTTTCCAGGAACGTCACGGCACCCGCGTTTTCCATCGCGCCCGCGTTGAATTCCGGCACAAACAGCTGATCGTATTTGCCGAACGGGTACCGCAACCCGAAGACCTGCTGAAAAAAGGCGAAGCCCTGCTTCGTCACCTCAATGATCTCTGGCGGATCGAGGTATTCGGCGAGGGATCGGCGGCAGTACACCCCGAGCGGGATCCCCTTGTAAGTTTCCCGCACCTCGTGGTACGGGCCTGCGCAGATTGCCGTGATGTAGGTGGATATGACCGGCGTCGGCGGGAAGTGCCAGCCCACGCGGGGGGACACCCACCGCGACCCCCCCGGCTCGATCGGCTCGCCTGCCACATCAGGCGCGTTGTTGCTCACCACGACCCATCCGGCTGGCGCGGTGACGCTGAATTCAAAGGTGGCCTTCAGGTCCGGTTGGTCGAAGCAGGCAAACACGCGGTGCGCGTCGGCCGGTTCGAAATGCGAGTAAAGGTACACTTCGCCGTCCACCGGATCGGTGAATCTGTGCAGGCCTTCCCCCGTCCTTGAGTAGGCGCAGTCGGCGACTATCCGGGCTTCATTCGTGGCGGCAAGATCGGCAAGAGTGATCCGGCTACCGCGGAAGGCCGACGTCTCCACCGCGGAGCCGTTAAGGATAATCTCGCGGACGCCCTCCGCCTCCAGCTCGATGAACGTCGCGGCACCAGGGCTCGTGCAGCGGAACCGCACGACCGTAACCGACGTGAACCTTTCCTCCCCAGCCGTCAGGTCAAGGTCGACGGCATAGGAATCCACGGTGAGCAGCCGTGCCCGCTCCCGTGCTTCGTTCCTTGTGAGGTTGCCCGCCACGGTGTTTGTGTCCCTTCGCTCTCGCATGCGGCCGCGCCGTTACACGGTACCGGCGCCGCCGCCGCGGCGGGTGCCCCGCAGCGCCTGGTCGGATGCGCAGCCACCGCCTCGTTCCGGCATCCTTTCACGCTTGTCACGGAATGACCGGGTATGGACGATGGTTTCGACGAACATGACGGACATGGCACAAACACAAGGCCCCGCACAGGTCGACTTCTGGTTCGATCCCATCTGCCCCTGGGCCTGGATCGCATCCCGCTGGATGATCGAGGTAGCGGAGCTGCGGCCCGTGCGGCCCCGCTGGCACGTGATGAGTCTTTCCGTGCTCAACGAGGGCAAGCCCGATCTCCCCGAGCGGTACCAGGAGCTGCTGAGCACTGGCTGGGGGCCGGTCCGGGTGTGCATCGCGGCCGAGCAGAAGTTCGGTCCTGGCGTGCTCGGCCCGCTCTACACGGCGCTCGGCACCCGATTTCACCAGCAGAAGCTGCCCAGGGACCGCGCTACCGTTGAGGCCGCTCTCGCCGAAGCAGGGCTGCCGGCCGAGCTGGCCGACGCGATGGATTCACCCGAGTTCGATGCGGCGCTGCGCGCATCTCATCACGACGGCATGGACCGGGTCGGTTACGAAGTAGGAACCCCCGTGATTTCCGTGGACGGCACATCCTTCTTCGGGCCTGTGGTCACGCCGATACCGCGCGGTGAGGCCGCTGCCCGGCTGTGGGACGGCGTGCTGCTCGTCGCCGGCACGGACGGGTTCTTCGAGCTCAAACGGAGCCGCAACCGCGATCCGATCTTCACCTGAGCAGCAGGCCGCAACGCCAGGCACGCCGGTTCCGCCCGCCACTGTCTGGGACACTGGTAGGCGTGCACGTCTATCTTGGCTCGGATCATGCTGGTTACGAGCTCAAGGCCGCCTTGGTGAAGCGGCTCGCCGAGCTCGGTCACGAGCCGGTTGACTGCGGTCCCGCGGGCTACATCCCCGACGATGATTACCCGGTCTATGTGCTGCGCGCGGCGCGCGCGGTGGCTGCTGAGCCTGGCAGTTTCGGCATTGTGATCGGCGGTTCAGGAAACGGCGAGCAGATCGCCTCAAACAAGGTGACGGGCGTGCGGGCGGCGCTGGCGTGGAGCGAGGAAACCGCGCGGCTGGCGCGCCAGCACAACGACGCGAACGTCCTGAGCCTGGGCGCGCGCATGCACACCACCGACGACGCCGCCGGGTTCGCTGCGACCTTCCTGAGCACGCCGTTCTCGGGCGATCCACGGCACGCTCGGCGGCTGGCGATGATCACGCGCTACGAGCAGAGCGGCGAGCTGCCCCCAGTGCCGGACTGACCAGGTAGCCGGTGTGGGCTGACCGCTGCCAGGGCGACCGCCGCGGGGTGACCAGGTTGCCGACCGCGGGCGTGCTGCTCGCCGGAGTAGTTCCGGCGAATTGGGTCCTGAACGACGGGTCACACCGCTACGCTGGCTCACGAAAGCCCTCCTCGACTGCGCTGGGACACCAAGCCCGACATCGCATCAGGAGGACGTTCCTAAACGCAAGTCCTCCCAGGGCCTACGCGTATTACTACGGCTGCCGCGTCGTTCCCACCATGGATCTGCAGCGGTTCCCGGCCACCTGGGGGCCGCGCTGGGCCACCGAGGCCACAGGAGGGGCCGCGGTGCCAAAAAGGGCCATAGCGTAGGGCCACGGTGCGCCACCGTGGCCCCTGCACGCTCCGCTTGGGCGTGAGTCATTCGTTAGCGTTAGCGCCGATCTTCGCGGCCGGTGATTGGTGAAATCGGCGTTAGTGGGTGCGTCGGCGGCGCTTGCGCCGTCGCAGCTTGTGCCCGCTGGTCCCGGCGGTGGTCCCGGCGTTGGGGGCCGGGGCAGGGCGCGCGGCATCCGGTGCTTGCGCACGCCGAGCCGAATCGCTGAGCCGGTCGCCCGGGGCTGCGGGCCTGTTGGTGCGCCGCTCCGGGACGTCCCGCCGCGGCCCCGCGCCCCGTTCTGGTGTTTCCTGCGGCCTCGCTCCCTGCCCCGCAGTTTCCCCCAGTGCCGTGGCCGGTTCCGTGGTTCCTGGCGGCGTCGCCCGTTGCCACCTGCCGTGCGGTCTGGCTGGTTGCGGTGCGGTTAGCCGGTCCGCCCACTGCGTGGCCGCGGCCTCGTGCTCTGGGCGCGGCGTGGACACATCCCGCGCCCGCATCGCCGAATTGAGGGTCACACGCATTCCTGCCATTACCAGCCTCCCACCTCAGTGTCGCATCCCGGCGCCACATCCCCTTCCTTCAGCCGCCCCCAGTCTTGCGTAAGCGCCCAATCAGCGAATGTGTGCCAAACGAGGTCGGGGTGGCGTCGGCGCAGTGCGGCGATGTCGACGGCGGTGCCGACTTCTTCCAGGCGTGTGAACAGTGGGTTCGGGGGGCCTGCCAGATGATCAGCCACGGCGACCTGGCGCCCGAGCAAGCGGGAGACGATCCTGGCCGCTTGTTCGGCGCTGACCTCGTCCGAGGCGATCTCAATGCGCTCGGCCAGCATGTCATCACGGGACTCGAGGACGCGCGCGGTGAACGCGAGGACGTCAGCCACCGGGATCTGCTGCAGGAGCCGGGAGGGGGATACCGGGCTAGGGAGCAGGCCAGCATCGAGCGCGGCCGCGTTCCATGGGTTCCACAGATTCTCCATGAGGTACACGGGCGCAACGATCGTGTGCGGTACACCACTGGTGCGAAGGTATTGCTCAACCGCGTGCTTGCTATCGAGGATCGGGACACCGGTTCGCCGGTCAGCGTCGGCGACTGTGATGTAAACGAGATGATTCACCTCGGCGGCCTTGGCCGCATCGATTATGTTGCGCCCGTGACGACCATCCGCGGCCGGGCCTGCCGCGTGCGCGGTTCCCGCCGCTACGATGGCGTCGGCCTGCCGGGCCGCTGCCGCCAGGCTCACGACGTCGTCGAAATCCGCTCGCACGACTTCCGCCCCGCGTTGTGTCAACCGCCGAGCGGCTGCTGATGCGGGAACACGCGTCGTGGCCAGCACCCGATGGCCGCGATCGCGCAGCAGCGATGTCAGCGGACCGAACCGCCCTGTCGCACCGCAGAACAGAATCGTGAGCCGATGCACCGTGACCCTCCTGCCGCTCCGGCTTGTCCGGCCTGTTTATACCCTTACCCCCTATAGGAATATAGCAGGCAGTGGCGGGCGGGCGTGCGGGCGGCTAGTTCGGCGGGCGTGCGGGCCGGTGGTGTCCGTGGCCCGCTGAGGGACTCTACGGGTCGCCCGTGACCCGGTGAGGGACTCTGCGGGTCGCTGACCGCGGCCCGCTGACCGCGGCCCGCTGAGCGTGCGGGCGTGCGGGCCGGCGGGCGTGCGGGCGGCGTGCGTGCGGCCCGCTGGGGGGCGGGCGTGCGGGCCGGTGGTGTCCGTGGCCCGCTGAGGGACTCTACGGGTCGCCCGTGACCCGGTGAGGGACTCTGCGGGTCGCCCGACCGCGGCCCGCTGGGGGGCGGGCGTGCGGGCCGGCGGGCGTGCGGGCGGCGAGTTCGGCGTGCGGGCACCACAGGGACCAGTTTCTAGGAGGGTCGTTGAGAAGCGAGCCGGCGCGCCCGCCGTCATGGCGCGAGGTATTCGAGGGCAGGCGCGGACGCCTCACCGCAGGTCTGTTGATCCTGGAGGCCCTCTTCGCCATCGAGGCGCTGATGGCCACCACGGCGCTGCCAGCGATCCGCGCCGATCTGGGTGGCTTGTCGTTGTACGGGTGGGCGCTCGCCGCATCGAGCTTTGGCGCCTTTGGAGCGATCCCGATCGGCGGGCGGGCCGTGGACAGGTTCGGCCCCCGCCGTCCTCTCTCCACCTTGCTCACCATGTTCGGCGCCGGGCTGCTCGTCGCCACCTTTGCTCCGAGCCTGCTCGTCGTGGCAGCCGGCAGGTTTCTCCAAGGCGTGGCCGCTGGCGGCCGGTACGCCGTTTCGCTGGGCGTGGTGGCCAAGACGTATCCGGAGCGGCTGCGCCCGCGGGTGCTAGCCCTCCTTGCTTCGATGTGGATCCTGCCCGGGCTGTTCGGCCCGCCCCTGGGCGCGCTCATCGCGACGGCAGTCGGCTGGCGATGGGTGTTCGTGGCTCCCACACCCATCCTGGCCGTCGCGGCCTGGCTCGTCCTTCCAGTCCTGCCCGGCGCTCGGCGCGGAGATGGGCCGCGGCTTCCCGTGCGATGGCCGCTGCAGCTTACGCTGGGAGCCGGGCTCTTCCTCAGCGGCCTGACAACGCCATCGCCCGCGAGTATCGGGCTGTGCCCAGCCGGAATCGCCCTCGCCTTGCCTGCCCTCGCCCGCATCGTGCCGAAAGGAACATTCCGCGCGCGGCCCGGGATTCCGGCGGCGGCCGCATCGGCGTTCCTGTTGTCGGCCTCGTTCTTTGCGGTGGACGGTTTCGTGCCCCTGATGCTGACCGGTGTCCGTGGCCTGTCCGTGGCGGCGGCGGGGGTCGTCCTCGCCACGGCCACGGTCGCATGGTCGGTCGGCAGCTGGTGGCAATCCCGCAGCGCGGAGACCTGGACCGCGACGTCGCTGGTCGCTACTGGCGCGGCGGTTATCGCTGTCGGGACCGCCGGAGTGGCGAGCGGGCTTGTTGGCCTCCCGATCGCCATAACGTATGCCGGCTGGACGGTGGCAGGGATCGGGATGGGCATCGCGTTCCCGACGATCCCTCTCACGGTCATGGGCACCACCGCCGACGGAGCGGAGGCGCGGGAATTGTCGTCTTCATTGCTGATGGACACGCTCGGCGTCGCGATGGGCGCGAGCCTCGGTGGCGCGAGCGTCGCCTTGGCCGGAAACGCCGGTGCGGGCCTTCGGACTGGGCTTGCCGGAGCTTTCCTCCATGGCTTGGTATGCGCGGTGCTCGTGCTGCCAATCTCGCGCCGATTGCCGCACCTGCCATCTGGCCAGCCACACGAGCCTGCCGAGGTTCGCAGCCCGGGGCAGCCCTCAGGCGACGCGACCTAATGGTCGGCGTCAGGCTCTAAAACACCATCGGGCACCAGGGGGCTGGGTCCCAGGACATCGCCGCGGACACCGCAGCGAGCGAACCTTCCCGTAGCTGCGTGACAAGGCCTGCGCCGGCGAGCGCACCGAGCCTGGTGCCGCCAAGATACGCAGCGCCGAGCGCCGACACGGGCAGTGCCAGGTCCGCTGGGTCACCGGTCCGCTCACAGGCTGCCGCCGGGCCGCCAGGTCCTTGGGCCCGCAGCCGCCACCGGCCCGCATTCCATGGGCAAAGGCCGTCGGCAACCTCGATCACCGCATCGACCGGTGCAGCGTAGCTGCGCCCGGAAAGCGCCGCGGGCACATTGACCAGGCGAATCCACAGCCCGTCGTGCATCCGTACGCGGGCACGGCGTGGGTCGGCGAGCATATGCAGCAAGGGATCATCGACTGGCCGGTTGGGCGCCATGACCTCACCGGTGAGGTCACGGCTCAGCAGGTCACGCCACAGCCCCGCCGCGGCCGGCGGGCTCTCGGCGATCAGCTCCCGGATCCTGATGATGCCTGCGGGTAGATCGTCCTCATCCCAGCTCGGCGCCGCGGCGTAAAGCGCATACCCCTTCGGCCCGGCGGTGTCCTCGGCGAGCAGGCAGCGAAGCGGTGCGGTCCCTTCACGCCGGTACTCGGGGTCGTGGAGCGCGGCATTCCACCAGCGATCGTCCCTGGCGAACAACCCCGGTCGGCCCGGAATCATCGCGTCGTACACCTTCGTGATTTCCAGCCTCGCCTGCTGCGGGTCGGCGATCCGAAGCCGGAGCCCAGGATCGGAGGGCGCACCAGCGGCGAGCTGTCCCTCGCCGCGGCGGATGCGCACAGTCGAGAGGGCCGAGGCGGGGCCGTAGCCGAACCTTCCGTAGATGCCGGCTTCAGATGCCCACAGTGCCGCGATCGCCTCGCCGCGGTCACGGATGTCGCCGAGCTGGCGGGTCATCAAACTGCGCAGGATGCCACGGCGGCGGTGCGACGGCAGCACGGAGACGGCGGTCACCCCGGCCGTGGGCATGACGGCGCCCGGCACACTCAGCCGAAAGGTGAAAGCCGCCGCCAGCCCAGTGATCAGATCGCCGTCGAACGCCGCGAGGCTGCGTTCGAACTCGAAACGTTCCCTGAAGTGCCGCATCTCAGGCTCGGCCGGCCAGTGCGAGTGGAACGCGTGCTCATCGACCGCGTAGGCACGTGCGAACTCATCGTCGGTGATCGGGCGGATCGGATGAAGCTCAGCCATGCTGCCTTCGTACCCTGTGCTGGCCCGTGCGGCGAATGGTTTTGGGCTGCCGATGTGCTCGCCAGCCAATCGAGAGCTACAGTGCCCGCATCATGGTTTCCCGCCGGGCCTCCCGTGTGCTCACCACCATCCGTTCCGCTGGCGTGGGGGTGCGCACGTTCGCGCGCGGGCAGTTCGTCACCCGCAACCGGCGCCTGTCGGCCGTGCTCGCGGCCATAACGATCGCGATCGGTGTCGCCGCTGTCCACGTGTCGGCGTCGTGGTTCTCTCCGGGCATAATGATCTTGCCAATCCTCGCTGGCGGCTTTCTGCTGCGAGTCAGGGCGCTGCGCATCTTCTATAGCGTAGTCGCCGTGATGATCGCCTACGACGTCATGGACGGCCGGGCCGGGCCGGGGATCGTTGCGACCATCGCCATTGTCGGCGTGCTCGCCGACGCGCTGGCCAGGACGCGGGAGAAGCTGGGAGTTCGCGGGCTGCGCGGCGACCAGATGCTGATTGAGCTACGGGACCGGCTTCGCGCCCAGGGGCGGCTGGCCCGGCTGGCTGAGGGCTGGCGCTCGAGGGTGGTGCTTGAACCCGCTGGCGGGTCATCGTTTGGCGGCGACTTCGTCGTATCTGCGTCGGACGGCAAGACCCTGGAGCTTGCGCTTGTCGACGTCTCGGGCAAGGGCATCGACGCGGGGACCCGAGCGCTGCTGTTGTCTGGCGCGTTCGGTGGCCTGCTCGGCTCGGTACCGAAAGAGGAGTTCCTGGGCGCGTGCAATGCGTACCTGCGCCGCGGCGGCGCGGCCGAAGGCTTTGTCACCGCCGTTCACCTGGCGCTTGACTTGATGACCGGCGAATATGTGCTGCACTCGGCCGGCCATCCACCCCCTGCTCAGTTCGATGCGGGTACCGGAACGTGGCGCATTACCCAGGCGAGAGGCATCGTGCTCGGCGTGGTCGCGGATCTGCACTGCAGGCCAGAACGGGGGGTGCTCCGGCAAGGTGACGCGCTGCTGCTATATACGGATGGCCTGGTCGAGGCGCCGGGGCGCGATATCGACGCTGGCATCGACCGCTTGCTCGGCGAGGCAGACCGGATGGTGACCTCGGGGTTCCGCCAGGGTGCCACGGAACTTGTCAGGGCGATGAAGACCGCACACGTCGACGACTGCGCGCTTGTTCTGATCTGGCGGACATGAGCAGGCGGCTGATCTGCGTACGCCGACGTAAAAAGGCTGTGGACAATGCATTTCAGGCCTTCTCATGGCGGGCGTCTGCCTGATATTGAGCGTAATGTAATCGGCGCGAAGTGGCGCCGTGCTGAGCCGTTTCCAATTTGGGACCGAACCGTAATAGTGTCGATGATCCAGCCGTGCCGATTTTGGGCCAGAAAGCTCGACCGCGGGAACGGCCCGGGAGCGCCCAAACCAGCGGCCGGGTGGCCGGCGCGGCGGCTTGCAGCCAGGTTGGCGCGGAGAGTAACTGTTCCTGGTGGTCGTGGAACCTCTTACGCCGGACCGGGCACGACACGCGGGCCGCGCCATGTTTTAGGAGGGTTGCGTTGCCTGGATCGCGGGTAATCCGCTGGTGGGCGCGTCACATGAGGTGACGTTTATGTCATGTATCTAAATGTGACGCTTATGTCATTATTTGCATTAGTTTCAGAAGTGTGCCGCAATAGAAACCGTGACGCGCGAGGCGACGCCAGTGAGCCATGGGACCGTTACCCACGGCGATGCCGCATCGGTGCCCGCCCGTGAGAGTCCGGGTCCGGGCGAGGCAGCGGCACCGGAGGTTGCGCAGACCGCGATCGATGCGCTCTCCGCGCGCGTGGCTGGCGAAAACTTTCCCGTCGCCCTGCGTGCCCTGCCCCGCAGGTACCGGCGGCATCTCATGGCCGTGTACCGTTTCGCGCGCCTGGTGGACGACATCGGCGACGAGGCACCAGTAGCCCGCGCCTTCGGTGACGGTGGTCACACTCGTGGCGGTGGTGGCGGTGGTGGCGAGCGTAACGATGGTGACATCCGTGGCGATGGTGGCGAGCGTGACGCTCGTGACGATGGTGGGGACGGTACCGGGGCCTCGCGGCCGGGTCGCCAGCACCAGGCGGTTGCCGCCAACCGGTTGCGCCTGCTCGATCTGGTGGAGCAAGATCTTGATCGCGCCTTCTCGCCTGGCGCCGCGGCTGGGCTGCCGGTCGTCAAGGACCTTGGCCGCACCGCCGCGGAATGCGCCATTCCCGCGGAGCCGTTCAGGATGCTGATTCAAGCCAACCGCCAAGACCAGACGGTCAGCCGCTACGACTCGTTCGACGCGCTGCTCGGCTACTGCCGCCTGTCGGCCAATCCAGTCGGGCACACGGTGCTGCACATCTTCGGCATGGCCACGCCGGAGCGTATGCGGCTCTCCGACCTCGTGTGCACGGCGCTGCAGCTCGCCGAGCACTGGCAGGACGTGGCAGAGGACTTCGCTCGGGATCGCATCTATCTGCCCCGGGACGATATGGCAGCATTTGGGTGCACCGAAGGTGATCTCGCCGACGCCGCGAACGCCACCCGCCGGGCGGCGCAGCCGATGGTGCCGCCCCGGCTGCGCGAGCTCTTGCGGTCTGAGACCGAACGCGCGCGGCGGCTGCTCGACGAGGGGGCCGCGTTGACCGGCACACTTCACGGCTGGGCCAGGCTCGCGGTCGCCGGCTACGTAGCGGGGGGCCGTGCGACCCTCACCGCGATCGCGGCGTCCGATTTCGACGTGTTCAGCACGACGCCGAGGCCCGGCCGGGCCGCAACGGTGACCGGTCTTGCACGTGCCTACGTGACGGGGAGATGACCGTGGCCACCGAACCGGGATCTGTTGCGCCGGACACCGCCGCGGCGTACCGGCATTGTGAGCACGTCACCCGGACCCAGGCGCGTAACTTCTCCTATGGCATCAGGTTGCTGCCGCCGGACAAGCGCCGCGCACTCAGCGCTATCTACGCGTTTGCCCGCCGGATCGACGACATCGGTGACGGCGCCCTTCCCGCTGCAGAGAAGCTGTCGCTCCTTGATGAGGCCGCGGACGCGGCGGCCAATCCCGCGGCCTACCCGGAGGATCTGGTCCTGACCGGACTCGCCGACGCCGCCAAGCGGTTCCCGATCCCGCTGAGCGCGTTCGGTGAGCTGATCGACGGCTGCGCCGCCGACGTGCGAGGCACGTCCTACGCGACATTCGACGACCTGCTCTACTACTGCCGCTGCGTCGCTGGTTCCGTCGGCCGCCTATCGCTCGGCGTGTTCGGCGCGACGGACCCACCGGCGGCTGAGCCGCTCGCAGACGCACTTGGCGTCGCCCTTCAGCTCACCAACATTCTTCGGGACATCGGGGAAGACCACGCGCGCGGACGCGTTTACCTACCTGTGGCGGATATCGAGCGGTTCGGCTGCGGGCTTGCGCCAGGCTCGCCGCCTCCCGCGGCCGACCACGGGCGGCTGGAGGACCTCATCCGGTTTGAAGCGCAGCGCGCGCGAGCCTGGTATTCGACCGGTCTCACGCTGCTCCCGCTGCTTGATGGCCGCAGCGCTGCGTGCACGGCAGCGATGGCGGGGATCTACCGGCGATTGCTCGACCGGATCGCGGCCGCCCCGTCGGCCGCCATTGCTTCGCGCATGTCGCTCCCGGGCTGGGAGAAGATTTGGGTGGCGATCCAATCGCTTGCCGGTGGCTTGGCATGACGGCGCTTCCGGTCATGGCTCCGGGCCCAGACGTCCGCGGAGCCACCACCCGCCACGGCCCACGCATCCTCGTGGTCGGCGGTGGGCTGGCCGGGATCGCCGCGGCCGTCGCCCTGCGCGATGGCGGCGCGCGGGTCACACTGGCGGAGGCGCGGCCACGCCTGGGCGGCGCCACAACGTCGTTTACCCGCGGCGGCCTGACCATCGACAACGGCCAGCACATCTTCCTGCGCTGCTGCACGGCGTACCGTGGCCTGCTCGACCGGCTCGGCATGACTGCAGGCACTGTGTTGCAGGAAAGGTTCGACGTGCGCGTGCTGACCCCCTCATCAGGGGCCGCGCGGCTGCGCAGGCGCGCGCTACCCGTGCCGCTACACCTTGCTCCCGCACTCGCCAGCTACCCGCTGCTCTCGCGGACCGAGCGAGCCGGGGCGGTCCGCGCGGCGCTGGCCTTCCGTCGGCTGGATCCGGCCGACCTCGCAACCGACTCGAAGCGCCTCGGCGACTGGCTGGCGGCCCACGGCCAGGGGCCGCGCGCCCGGCGCAGGCTGTGGGACATTTTTGTGGTATCAGCGCTGAACATCGCCGGCGACGATGCCTCACTCGCGCTCGCCGCGATGGTGATCAAAACCGCGCTGCTTAGCGCGCCTGGCGCAGCCGACATCGGCGTCCCCACCGTGCCGCTGGGCGAGTTGCATGGCCAGGCCGCCGCCGCATTGCTGCACAAGCTCGGTGCCACCGTCTTGACCGGAGCCAAGGTCGCCGCGATCGCCGCGGCACCTGGTGACGATGGCGGTGGCGGATTCCGCGTTCGGCTCGGCGGGGCGGGTGGCGGAGAACCGGACGGCGCCGGGGAAGCGGATGACGAACCACGGCATGCGGATGACGGACCGCCGTTTGCGGACGGACCGCCGTTTGCGGATGACGGAGTACAGCACGCGGGTGAGGCGGCGCCGGACGTCGGCGTGGGCGGCTACGGAGCCGATGTCCGCGTGGATGGCGTTGTGCTCGCCGTCCCCCCCGAACAAGCCGCGCGCCTGCTGCCCGCCTCGGCGGCTGGCCCGCACGGCACCGCGGGCGACCCGGATCGCTGGCGCGGGCTCGGCGAGTCGCCGATTGTCAACGTGCATGTGGTGTACGACCGCCCTGTGACCTCGCTTCGCTTCGCCGCCGGTGTCGGAACGCCGGTACAGTGGATCTTCGATCGGACGCAGATCTCCGGCTGCCAGCACGGCCAGTACCTCGCCGTGTCGCTTTCGGCAGCGGAGGAGTATGCGGGCCAGCGGACGCAGCAGCTACGCGCCGAGTTCCTGCCCGCGCTTGAGCAACTGCTCCCTGCGGCGCGGGCGGCGCGCGTGATGGACTTCTTTGTTACCCGGGAGCGGCGGGCGACGTTCCGCCAGGTACCGGGAACAGCAGCGCTCCGGCCAGGGGCGGCCACCCGGATGGACGGGCTGGCGCTGGCCGGAGCGTGGACCAATACCGGTTGGCCGGACACGATGGAGGGAGCCGTGCGGAGCGGACTCGAAGCAGCCAGGACGATTATGGCGAGCCTGGAGGCAAGACGATGACCGCCATCATCCCGGTAGGCGTGACTACGGCTCGCGACGTTGTGCGGCCTGCCCTCGAAGCGTCGCTCGAGCGGCTCACGCCCGCGATGCGGAAGGTCGCCGCTTACCATCTCGGCCTGGCCGATCCGGATGGCGCGCACCCGGGGAACGGCACGGTCGGCGGGAAGGCGCTGCGCCCCGCGCTCGCGCTGCTATCCGTACGCTCGGCCGGTGAGCCAGCCGAGCGCGGCATGCCGGCTGCGGTGGCGGTCGAGCTCGTGCACAACTTTTCACTGCTGCACGACGACATCATGGACGGCGACACCGAACGTCGGCATCGGCCGACCGCCTGGACGGTGTTCGGCGTCCCTTCGGCGATCTTGGCTGGCGACGCACTGCTGGCGCTGGCCCAAGACATCCTGCTCGAGGAGACGGGGCCACAGGGCCGCTGGGCCGCACGCTGCCTGCTCGCCGCGGTGCAGCGGCTGATCAGCGGGCAGAGCGCGGACATGGAGTTCGAGCGGCGCGACGACGTGACCATGGACGAATGCCTGACGATGGCCGGGGACAAGACCGCGGCACTCATGGCCTGCGCGTCCAGCATCGGCGCGATCTCCGTGGGCGCTCCGGCCAGCTTGGCCATGAGCCTCGCCGACTTCGGCTCGCATACCGGGCTCGCGTTCCAGCTCGTCGATGACCTGCTTGGCATCTGGGGCGCGCCCGAGGTGACTGGCAAGCCGGTCTGGTCCGATCTGCGCACCCGCAAGAAGACGCTGCCAGTGGTTGCGGCCCTCTCATCTCCTGCCTCTCAGGGCGCGCTCCGGCGCGAGCTTGCCGGCCTGCTCGCCAAGCAAGAGCAGCTGAGCGAGGAGGACCTCGGGCGGGCTGCGCGGCTGATCGAAGAAGCGGGCGGGCGGGCGTGGGCTGAAGAAGAGACCGCGCGGCAACTCGAGGCGGCGTGCAAGTGCCTGGCCGATGCTCCGATTCCCCCGGACGTGAGCGCCGAGCTGACCGAGATCGCTCGGTTCATCGCGGACCGGGAGTCGTGAGGGACCCGGGTATGACGACGACGCAGCGCGCCGGGACCGGCGCGGCAGGCGAGGCTGAGCCACGGGGCGCCGCGGCCACCCTGGAACGCGCCCGTGATCACCTGCTCGGTCTGCAGGATGGCCAGGGCTGGTGGAAGGGCGAACTCGAAACCAACGTAACGATGGACGCCGAAGACCTGCTGTTGCGTGAGTTCCTCGGCATCCGCGCGGAGCGGGAGACCGAGGCCGCGGGCCGCTGGATCCGGTCCAAGCAGCGCGGCGACGGGACTTGGGCGAACTTCTACGGCGGACCGCCTGACCTTTCCACAACCGTCGAAGCGTACGTGGCGCTGCGCCTGGCGGGCGATCCGCCGGACGTGCCGCATATGGCCAGGGCGGCGACATTCATCCGCGACCGCGGCGGCGTACCGGCGACCCGCGTGTTCACCCGCATCTGGCTGGCCATGTTCGGCGAGTGGCCATGGGACGACCTGCCGGTCATGCCGCCTGAATTGATCTACCTGCCCAGCTGGTTTCCGCTCAACGTGTACGACTGGGCGTGCTGGGCGCGCCAGACGATAGTGCCGCTCACCATCGTGGGATCGCTGCGCCCCGTGCGCACTCTGCCGTTCACGCTGGCCGAACTGGGCGTGCAAGCGCCTCGGCCGGGGGTTTCGGAGGGCGGCCCCGCTGGGCTGGCCGAGCTCAGCGAAGGTGAACCGACGATGGTCCTTAACGGCTCACGCGGCGTGGCGCGCCCGCGCAAGGGCCGGTCGGGCGGGTCGGCGGTCGGCTGGGCCGAGTTCTTCCGTGGGCTCGACCGCGTGCTGCACGCCTACGAGCGCGGCCCGGTGCGCACGGCGCCCGCACGGGCGGTGCGCCGGGCGGCGTTGCGGCGCTGCGCGGAGTGGATCATCGCGCGTCAGGAGGCCGACGGCTGCTGGGGTGGAATCCAGCCGCCGTGGGTGTACTCGCTGATCGCCCTGCACGTGCTCGGTTACGGGCTCGACCATCCGGTAATGCGTCGCGGGCTGGCCGGGCTTGAGCGCTTCGCCACCATCGAGGATTCGGCGGACGGGCCGGTCCGGCGCCTCGAGGCGTGCCAGTCGCCCGTGTGGGACACGGTGCTCGCGATGATCGCGCTAGCGGATGCTGGCCTGCCCGCTGGCCATCCAGTGCTCGCCCAGGCGACGCGTTGGGTCCTTGCCGAGGAGATCCCCGGCCCCGGGGACTGGCAGGTGCGACGCCCGCGCCTGGCCCCGGGGGGGTGGGCGTTCGAGTTCGACAACGACATCTACCCCGACATCGACGACACCGCGGTGGCGGTGGTCGCCTTGGCCCGAGCGGTGCCGGAGCAGGCCGATGGCCAGGCCGAGCAGACCGGGGATGTCTCCGCGGGCGGCAACACCGGCTCCGGGCCATTCATCGGCGATGCTGTGCGCCGTGCGCTTCGCTGGCTGGAGGGCATGCAATCCCGCGACGGCGGCTGGGGCGCTTTCGATGCGGACAACACGCAGCAGCTGTGCTTGAAGCTGCCGTTCTGCGACTTTGGTGCCGTGATCGACCCACCATCCGCTGACGTCACCGCGCACGTCGTGGAGGCGCTCAGCGTCAAGGGACTGGGCGCGACCAGGGCGGCGCGGCGCGGCGTCGCCTGGCTGCTGCGTGCGCAGGAACCAGACGGGTCGTGGTTTGGCCGGTGGGGTGCGAATTACGTGTACGGCACCGGCGCGGTGCTGCCCGCCCTGATCGCGGCCGGGGTCAAGCCAGGAAAGCCGACCATTCGCCGCGCGGTCGCTTGGCTCGAGTCGCACCAGAACCCTGACGGCGGCTGGGGCGAGGATCTGCGCTCCTACGACGATCCCGCGCTGGCAGGTCAGGGCGAATCCACCGCATCACAGACAGCATGGGCGCTCATCGGACTGCTCGCCGCTTCGCCGGAGGCACGCACGACAGATGCCGTGGGCAGGGGCGTGCAGTGGCTGATCGACCACCAGACCGGCGACGGTACCTGGGATGAGCCGCGGTTCACCGGCACCGGGTTCCCGGGTGACTTCTATATCAACTACCACCTCTACCGGCTGATCTTCCCGGTAAGCGCACTAGGCCGTTACCTGCGAGGTGGCGCGTGACCGTCTCCAACACGTTCCTCTACATGACCCGCCCACCCATGGGGGCGTTGCCCTACTGCCGATTTTGGCAGGTTGTCAAGCCCGACGGGATGACCGAACGAGATTCTGTGGACAGAGCCGTCCAGCAGGACCCTGCCAGCCCCCGGCTATTGCCCGCGGAGCGAGGGAGGCAATGAGATGAGCGCCCAGGAGGAGGACGGCTTGGCTCGGCGCCTGCTCGCGTGTGTGCCCTTGCGGCTTGAGGCCCGGGCGGTCCGGCGTGGCCTGGCCGGCGTGATCGGGAATGGCGCCGCTGAAGTTACCCGGACGGGATTCGGCCTCCGGCGGGCCGCACGGCGTGGGCGGGAACTGGCGCGGCAGCCGTTCGGGACCCTTGCGGTGGCAGGTGTCGGCGGCGCGCTCGACCCGAAGCTGCGGCCCGGTGAGATCGTTGTCGCCACAGAAGTGCGAAGCGCTGGGCCGGATGGGGCCTCGGCACCGACAACCGCATGCCCCTCGGCCCCGCTGCTCGCGGGTGAGTTGCGGCGTGCCGGGCTGGCCGCCCGGTTGGGCCCTGTGGTCACCACCGCCCGGCTGGCGCGCGGACCCGGCCGTGCGCTACTCGCGGCGGATGGCGCCGTGCTCGTGGACATGGAATCGGCGCCGCTTGCGGCCGCCGCGGCCGGTAGGCCCGTCGTGGTGCTGCGAGCCGTCTCTGACACCGCTCGCCGGCCGCTACTGCATCCTGCGACCGTATCCGGTGGTGTGGCAGCGCTGCGGGCGCTGCGCCGTGCGGGGCCCGTGCTCGGGCACTGGGCCGCGGCTGCGGGGGACAGGAAGGTCCTCCTGGCTGGACCGCGGTCTTTCTGTGCCGGCGTCGAGCGGGCGATCGAGATCGTTGAGCGCGTCCTCGAGCGGCATGGCCCCCCCGTGTATGTGCGGCGCCAGATCGTGCACAACGCGCACGTGGTCGGTTCACTGGCCGACCGTGGAGCGGTGTTCGTTGAGGAGTTGGAGGAGGTTCCCGACGGGTCCATCGTGGTGTTCTCCGCGCATGGCGTAGCCCCGGCGGTCCGGGGGGAGGCCGCCCGCCGGGGCCTTGAGGTGGTGGACGCGACCTGCCCGCTTGTCACCAAGGTGCACGCCGAGGCGCGGCGATTCGCCGACCAGGACTTTCAGGTCGTGCTGATCGGCCATGCTGGCCACGACGAGGTAGAAGGCACGCTGGGCGAAGCGCCCGGCAAGGTGGTCCTGGCCGAGACCGTCGAGGACGTTGCGCGCCTGCGCCCACCCGACGAGTCCCGGGTGGCATATCTGATGCAGACCACGCTGGCGGTGGACGAGGCGAAGTCGGTGGCTGACGCCCTTAGGGATCGCTTCCCCCGGGCCCGTGGCCCGCGCAGCGACGACATCTGCTACGCGACGACCAACCGGCAGCAGTCGGTCCGGGCGGTCGCCGAAGACGCCGACCTGGTGCTCGTTGTGGGATCGGTCAACTCATCCAATTCACTGCGGTTGGTCGAGACGGCGCGGCGGGTCGGCCCGCCCGCTTACTTGATCGAGGACGTGGCGCAGATTCAGCTCTCCTGGCTCGTCGGCACGCGCGTCATCGGGCTGACCGCCGGGGCGTCGGCGCCCCCAGCGCTGGTAGACGAGGTCATCGAGGCCCTGCGCGGGCTGGGCCGCGTTGACGTTGAAGAGCGCGTGGTCGCCACCGAGTCCGTGAGCTTTTCCTTGCCGAAGGAGGTGCGGCCATCATGACGATGCCGCTGCGTCAAAGTGTGCGGATCGGTGCTTACTTGCTCAGGCAGAAGATTCGCGGCAGGTCCAAGTTCCCCTTGCTGGTGGAGCTCGAACCGCTGTTTGCCTGCAACCTCAAGTGCGCGGGCTGCGGCAAAATACAGCACCCCGCGGGCGTGCTTAGGCAGCGGATGCCGGTCGAGCAGGCAGTGGCCGCGATCGAAGAGTGCGGTGCGCCGATGGTCTCTATCGCCGGCGGCGAGCCGCTCATGCACCCGCAGATCGACGAGATCGTGCGGGAGCTTGTCGCCCGCAAGAAGTTCGTGTTCCTGTGCACGAACGCGCTGCTCATCCCGAAGAAGATCGACAAGTTCAAGCCGTCGCCGTACTTCGCCTGGGCGGTGCACATCGACGGCCTTGCCGAACGGCACGACGAGTCGGTGTGCAAGGAGGGTGTGTTTGAAGCCGCGGTCGAGGCGGTCCGTTTGTGCCAGCGGCGCGGATTCCGCGTCACCACCAACACCACCTTCTTCAACACTGACAGCCCGCAGACCGTCATCGACGTGCTCAGCTACCTCAACGATGACCTCAAGGTCGACGAGATGATGATCTCGCCGGCGTACGCCTACGAGAAGGCGCCCGATCAGGATCACTTCCTTGGCGTGACGGAGACCAGGGAACTGTTCCGCAAGGCCTTCGCGAACGGGAACCGCAAGCGGTGGCGCCTGAACCACTCGCCGCTGTTCCTGGACTTTCTCGAGGGCAAGGCCGATTTCGCGTGCACCGCGTGGGGAATCCCGTCGTACTCGCTTTTTGGCTGGCAGCGACCGTGCTACCTGATGTCGGACGGGTACACGAAGACCTACCGTGAGCTGATCGAGACCACCGACTGGGATGCCTACGGCCGCGGTAAGGACCCGCGCTGCGCCAACTGCATGGCGCACTGCGGTTACGAGCCGACGGCGGTGCTCGCCACCATGGGCTCGCTCAAGGAATCGCTGCGCGCGGTCCGCGGGAACTGACTCAACTGGCCGCCTCCTGGCCGGGGCCGCTACGAGTCGTTGCGCTCTTTTAGGGCGGCCTGAAGCGCGTCAAGGACCAGCCGTTCCTGCTCACTGGTTCGTTCCGGCCCAAAGATGGCCTCGGTGAGAATGGCCGGATCCTCGTTCGCTGGATCGGCCAGATGCCCGAGCAGCACCGTGATAAGCCGCAAGCGCAGGCGCTGCGGGTCGGGCAGCCGAAGGCTCATTCCCTTGCCCTGCCCGTGCAACTCGAGGACCTGCGCCCGCACAAGCATGGTTTTCAGCTTGTTGAACTCCCCCTCGGAAAGGGCGAGCTCGTGGTCTGCGAGGTTCTGGTTGAGCTTTGTGCGTAGGCTCTCGAAGTCCGGCTCAACGTCTGTCCCGGCGGGCCCGAATACGGCCGCAACGATCTCGGGCACGACCCACAAGAGCTGGCGTTCTGCTGGCAGGCGCAACCCCTTTCTGCGCAGCTGACGCTCCACCAGGGCGACCGGCGACGAACCCGCCATGGCGTCGTGGACAGCTGCGGCATCCGACTGGCTGTTTCCCTGCAGATCTGCGCGCACCGCGAGTTCGTGATCGTATTCGCCGGCGCGCTCGACTATGTAGGTGCTAAGGGCGTCGAGCAGTTGGGTGAACGAGCCGTAGCCGAAGTGGCGCTCGTCAAACGTTGGATCGAGCCGCTTGACCAGCGGCCGGACCGCGGCCTTGAGAGCCCAGGACTCGCCGCGGCCTGAGGCGAGCCTGCGCACTGCTTTTGCCACGAGCTCCGCGGCGTCTTCGAGCGGGCTCAGCCCCTGGGCAGCGGTCGGCGTCTCGGGCGCAGCGGGCGTGATGCTGGCGACGGCTAAATCGGCATAGTCCCTGAACTCGTCGCACGCGACCTGGAAGCTCTTCGGGGTGATGGCCGTGCCGATCCCGATAAAGGTTCGGCCAAGTTTCCGGCAGCGCTGAGCGAGTGACGTGAAGTCGCTGTCCGAGGAAACGACGATCACGTGCGTAACGTGGCCCTGCTGTTGCATGTCCTCGGCGACATCGAGCGCCAGGCGGATGTCAGCGCCGTTCTTGGTGCCGCTCAATGGAAAGAGCTGCACCAGGTCGACGGCGTGGGCCTGTAACTCGTCGCGGTACCTGCCGAAGTACTGCCAGTTGCAGTAGGCGCGGTGCAGCACGATGCGCCCAAGCGTCGCCGCGTACTCAACCACCGGGTCAATATCCACCACAGGCTCCTGCGGCTTGAACCGGCCAGACCGGTAGGTGCCTTCCCCCCGAAGTTCATCGATCACGCAGGCGTGCACGTTTTCGAAATCCCAATAAACGGCCACGCTGGTGTCCAGTTCGGTCACGACGGCCCCCGTTTCGGCTGACGTCACTCAGTACGCGGAAACTGGAAATGCGTGTCTCATCCTGTCGGCCTGGCAGCGCGGGGGGAGCTATCCGGAGCGATGCCCCTATGTCACCATCCGTCCCAATTGGCTAGAAAGAGCCAGCCAGCATCGCCACCGGCTGACCGGTGGAGGGACTCTGCGGGTCACCGGCTGACCGGTGGAGGGACTCTGCGGGTCACTGGTGACCGGTGGAGGGACTCTGCGGGTGCGCCCGCCCAGCTAGAACGCGGACAGCCGCAGCCAATCGTCGAGCAGTAGCCGATCGCCGAATACTTCGAAGCGACCGTCCGGCGGTTTGAGGCGGCCGTAGGTCAGCAGCAGGAGGTCACCGCCCTGACCGCGGACCGCGACGGTGGCCTTTCCGTGCTGGCGTTTCCAGCGGAAGCGGCCGTCGTGCAGCGTGATCAGCCACTCGGCCGGCGAGGCGGCGTCTGGTCGGGCGGGTGAGCCGGCCGCGTGCCCCGTGGGTGGGCTCGTGGCGTGCAGATGGATTGTCTGGCCTTCGCGGCGCACCTCTCGCAGCCTCTCGCCGATCGCGGGCGCCAGGATAGTCAGAAACTCGTCGATGCCGTCGGCGGCCGCGGCTGGCTCGACCTCAGGGACACGGCCGAGCGCCAGTTCGGCGTCGGCTCGGTGCACCGTGGTCTCATGGCACATGCGCCGGGCCCACCAGTGCGCGTTTTGCCCAGCACCCCATGTCCACACCTGGGCGTCCGGGCCGGCCTGGCGTAGCGCCTCGACGAGTGGCGCGGCCCCGGCCGCCACCCAGGCCACGAACTCAGCCTCGCTGTCTGGCAGGCCGATTTCGATGTCACGCGGTCGCACAGGCTCAGTTATGCGGTTGCGGACGATGTGCCCGGCCCACCGGTGGGCGATACCGACGTGCTTCAGCAGCCTGGCGATCGTCCATCCCGGGCAGGCAGGCACTTGTGCCGCCAGGTCCGCGCGGTCCGCCACCCCGGCCAGATGACTGATCTCCGCCGCGATCGCGGCGCAATATCGCTCGTGTTCCCAGCCGCCGTTGCGCTCGCTCATGGCGCGAGCGTACGAGAGGGGCGCGGCCCTGGCGACCTGGCCGCTGCCACAAGCCACCGCGCAACTGGCGTGGCAGGCCCCGAGCGCCACCTGGCTGCGAAACAATGCCGTCATGGACGTCGCAGCCAAGCTGCAGATCAAGCCGGGCCAGCGGGTCGCGATCGTCGCCGCACCGGCTGATCTGGTGATCACCCTGCCCAGCGAGTGCGAGCAGGTCGGTGATCCCGAGGTCGCGGACGCGGTCATCGCCTTCGCCCGTTCGGTGACCGACGTGGTATCGACCGGCCAGCCGGCGCTGGAGGCCGCCCGGCGCGACAAGCTCGCGTGGATCGCCTACCCCAAAGCAAGGAAACTCGGCACTGACCTGAACCGCGACGTGCTAAGCGAATCCGTCGCGAGCGAGGGGGTACAGCCCGTTCGCCAGGTGGCCATCGATGACGTCTGGTCGGCGCTGCGCTTCCGGCCAGCCTGATCCTCCAGAACTCCTTGATCGATGGTGGTGCTCTCGCAGGATTAGTCGATGTGCGCCATCACGAAGCTGACCCGGTCCGGCGGCACGTGTCCATGTCTGGCCCTAGGTGAGCGGAGCAGGCGAAGCGGCCAGCGTTGACTCGAGGTGGGCTGTGTCATTGAACCCGCGGATGATCCAGCGTTCGCCGGCGACAACAAGGGACGAGATCGACCCGTTGTCAGCGCCGATGAAGGCGAAGGGCCGCGACCTGCTGGCCAGCGCGATAGCCTGACCGATGACACCGCCGTGCGTGAACACCGCAACCCGCTGGCCGGGGTGGGCCGTCGCGAGCCGCTCGATCGCCTCCCGTACCCGCGCGGCAAGGGCGGGCGCGGGTTCGGCGCCCGGGATAACATCCCAGCGTTCCTCGGCCCACATCCGTTCAGCGACCGGGTCGTGCTCGGCGACCATCTTGCGGAACAACCCGCCTTCCCAGGTGCCGAGATTGACCTCCCGCAGTCCGGCCTCTACCCGCGGGGTGAGCCCGAGCCGGCGCGCGAGCGGGGCTGCGGTCTGCGCGGTCCGGCGCAGGGTGGTGACGTAGATCGCGTGGATGTGAACTGCGGCGAGCCGCCTGGCCAGGCGTTCGGCCTGGTGTTTGCCCTCGAGTGCAAGCTCGGGGTCCCCGTGCCCATCCGTCAGCGGGAACGGCACGTCCGGCCGGGCGGGTTCGGACTCGCCATGGCGGATGAGCAGCACTTCGGTGGCCTCCGGTGGCATGAGGAACTTTGCCTGGCGGTAGACACCCGCGACGTGTCCTGAACCGGCTGCTGGGGACGTCACAATGGCACGAGCCTAGCGGGCGCTTGATCGCGGAGATGGGCTGAGCCCCGGCGGCCTGCGATGATGCTGTTATGAGCCAGGATCAAAGCTGGGCCGTCGCCAACAGCCCCGGCCCGGTCGTCGAATCGGTGCGCCGGGTCCCCCCGCCTCCGCTCCGGCCCCTGGTCGCCTGGTACAGCGGTTACCGGCAGGCGGGCCTGCGACCCGCGCGGCACCGCGGGCTGCCGTTCCCCTACCTCACGCTCATCATCACGCTGGACGAGCCGCTCTGCGTGGCGGCACACCCGGATCCGCGGCAGCCTCCTGGTGAGTTCACAACCCTGGTTGGCGGGCTCCACACGTCCCCGGCAGTGATCACCCACCAGGGCAGTCAATCCGGCATCCAGCTCGGGCTCACCCCGCTCGGTGCGCGGGCGCTATTCGGCATGCCCGCCAGCGAGCTTGCCGGGATCGACGTGTGCGGTTCGGATGTCCTTGGCGCGGTGGCCGCGAAGTGGCAGGCGCGGCTGCGCGAGGCCGCCACCTGGCCCGAGCGCTTCGCCATTCTGGACGAGCCGCTCCGCCGGCAGGCCGACCGTGACGCCGCCATACCGGCGGAGCTGACGCACGCCTGGGCACGCCTGCTCGCCACCGGCGGCGCGGTTTCGATCGCGGATCTCGCCAGTGAGGTCGGGCGGAGCCCGCGGCATCTCGGCGGCCGTTTCCGCGCGGAGATCGGGTTCGGCCCGAAAGCCGCGGCGCGGATGGTGCGCTTTCACCGCGCCCGCATCCTCCTGCAGCGCCGGGTCGGGAGTGGGCGGCCCGCCTCGCTCGCCGACCTGGCCGCTGCGTGCGGCTACTACGACCAGGCGCACCTGGCCCGCGAGTTCCGAGCACTCGCCGGATGCCCGCCCAGCCAGTGGCTGGCCGAAGAGTTCCGATACGTCCAAGCGCACGCCATCGGAGCTGAGGAAGGCTTGTGACCATGACAGATAACGCTCCACCGCCCCAGGTTTGGCCTACGCTTCGCGCCCGCGACGCCCGCGCGCTGATCCGGTTCCTGGTCGATGCGTTCGGGTTCGAGGAGACGGTGGTCTACGGCGACGGGGACCGCGTCGACCACGCGCAGCTGTCGTGGCCGCTTGGCGGCGGGATCATGCTTGGTTCGGCTCGCGCGTCCAGCAGTGATGGCGAGGACAACTGGCCCCTGCGGCCGGGCTCCTTCGGCGCCTACGTGGTGACCAGCGATCCCGACGCACTCTTCGCCCGCGCTACCGCGGCCGGGGCGCAGGTGCTGCAAGGGCTGCACGACACCGACTACGGATCGCGCGACTTCGCGGTCCGTGACCCGGAGGGCAACCGCTGGTCCTTCGGCACCTACCGCGGTGAACCACAAAAGACGTGAGCGTGCCGGGGCGCGTCACTCGGCGCAGCCGTTCGGGATAATTGATGGCGGTACTGGCACGGTACCGATCGGCGGTGCGGGCTTCTCGCCGTTAAATCGTTGGCACGGTGGGAAGGACGCACCGCGGAGGCTCAATGGCCCGCATATCCCGAACGGCTGCGCTCTGTGTCGCGGCGTCCGCTCTTGTTGCGCTGGCTGGATGCGCCTCCGGGAACGCCGGAGGGGGGCACCCCAGCCCGGCGGCGCGGTGGGCGGGTTCGGTGTGCTCCTCGGCGCAGTCCCTGGACAGGTCGCTGAAGAAGCTGACGGGCAAGCTCATAATCAGGGAGAACGTCGGGCAGAGCACGCTGGCGCAGGCCCAGCAACAACTGCGGACCCGTTCGCACGCCGTAGAGGCCGATGCGGCCCGGCTGGCCGGTGCGATCGACAACGCGCCGCCGTCCGGGGGCCGGGCGGTAAAGAAGGCTCGCCGCGACCTGGCGGCCGTGGCCGACCGTTCGATGCGGGGTGCGCAGCAGGTGAGGCGCGCGGCCGCGGCGGTGCAGGCGGCGCGCACTCCGGCCCAACTCATGGGTGCGATCACCGCCGCTGGCAGCGCTGTTCTTGGTGCGGTGAGCGATGTCCGCACGCTGTGGAAAACGCTGGAACGATTCGCGTCCAGCGGGCCGCCCGAGCTTGAGGATGCCTTCGCGCACGCACCGTCCTGCGCGGCTTTGTCTGGCCCCTGATACTTCGTGACATGGCACGCCAGCAACGCCCGAGCGGCCGGGCTCCTCGGCGAGCGAACGGCTCCTCTGCCGCCCGAGCTCGCCGGGGGGTCCGGAGCGCGCAGTGTGCGCAACGGACCGTGGCACCCCTGAAGCGTGATACGCGGTCTGCACAGTCGGCGCTGCCGTGAGACGATCGCACCGATGGCCGACGTCGCTTTGGGCACAGCGGGTTCGATCCGTGTTACGCAGCGTTCCGGGCGCTGGGTGCTGCTTGCCACCGTGCTCGGATCCAGCATGGCCTTCTTGGACTCCACGGTCGTCAACGTGGCGCTGCCGACCATCGGCAAGCAGCTTGGCGCCTCGCTCGGTGGCCTGCAGTGGACAGTTTCCGCCTACACGCTCACACTCGCCGGCCTCATCCTGCTCGGCGGCGCCCTCGGTGACCGGCTGGGGCGGCGCCGGGTCTTTGCCTGGGGCGTCATCTGGTTCGCGGTGGCCTCGGCCATGTGCGGGCTTGCCCCAAACATCGTCACGCTCATCGCGGCACGGGCGCTGCAGGGAGTCGGCGGAGCGCTGCTCACGCCGGGATCGCTGGCGATCATCCAGGCCACATTCGCCCCCGATGACCGGGCACGCGCTGTCGGCGCCTGGTCCGGCCTCGGTGGCGTGGCCGGGGCGATCGGCCCATTCCTCGGCGGCTGGATCGTCGAGGCGGCGGGCTGGCGGTGGGTGTTCCTGCTCAACCTGCCGCTCGCTGCCGTGGTGCTCGCCGTGGCTATCCGGCATGTGCCGGAGAGCAGCGATCCGTCCGCTCATGGACGGTTCGACGTCGTTGGCGCCGCGCTCGCCGCGCTGGCGCTCACGGGGATCACCTATGCGCTTATCCAGGCCTCGGGACACGGCGCGGCTGTCGGCGTGGCCACCGCGGCGGTGGTGGGCATTCTCGCTGGCGTCGGGTTCGTGCTCACCGAGCGCAGGCTTGGCCGATCACCGCAGCGAGTGCCACCGATGGTGCCGCTCGACGTCTTCGCGTCGCGCCAGTTCAGCGCCGTGAACTTCGTGACCTTCATCGTGTACGGGGCCTTCGGCGGCATGCTGTTCCTGCTCGTGCTGCAGCTTCAGGTGGTATCGGGTTTCTCACCGATTGAGGCGGGTACCGCGCTGCTGCCGGCCACGCTGCTCATGCTGTTGCTGTCGGCCCGTGCGGGCGCGCTCGCACAGCGGGTCGGGCCACGCTGGCCGATGACGGTGGGCGCGGCACTGTGCGCGGTCGGCACCCTGCTCATGACGCGGGTCGGGGCGCACGCGTCGTACCTGGCGGACGTGGTCCCGGCGGTCTGCGTTTTCGGGCTTGGGCTTTCGCTCGTGGTCGCGCCGCTGACCGCAACGGTGCTGGCGAGCGCCGATGTCCGGCATGCCGGGGTGGCGAGCGGGGTGAACAACACGGTGGCGCGGGCTGCGGGCTTGCTCGCCGTGGCCGGGCTGCCGCTTGTGGTAGGTCTCACCGGCGCGGACTACCGGCGCCCTGCCGTGTTCTCCAGTGCGTTCATGACGGCGATGATCATTTGTTCCGCGCTGCTCGCCGTTGCGGCCGTGGCGTCGGCGGTTCTGATCGACAACGACGTGCTTCGCCCGGTATCGCCGCTTGAGCCGGTACCAAAGCCGGAGTGCCGGGTGTGCTGTCCGGTCGGTGCGCCGCCGCTGGAGATGGCGAGCGCGAGAACCAAGCCAAGTGGCCCGCGCGAGCCGGACCAGGGTTCTCAAGGAGGCTCTAACGGCTGCCGCGTACGCCCATCGCCACGTGCTCACGCGTGCTGCACTCCCTGGCGCGGACGAAGACGCTCGCGCACTGCCACTCCGGGCCCCCCAGCGAGCCGGCGAGATCTGGTAATCGCATTCGTGGCGATGAGCCGGGCGTGTGCCGACACGCTGCCTTTTATCGATGACCCGTCTGCCGCTGGCCGGTCATCCGGCGCCACCGGCTCGCGCGGCCGCAGTGCTCGCAAATCGGGGAGCGAGGCGGGAAGTCTGGTGACGGAGGCCAGCCTCGGGCGCGCCGGACGGCGCGTGCCGTCCTCTCTGTGGTCTTGCTCCACCGCCGTTCGACCTGGTTGCCCAGGGCTGCTCACGTGACGCAGAAGTGGGTGGGGTACTGGCGGCAGGTACAGCCACGCGCGCGTGCGCGTCTCTTTGTACTTGATGTCGATCGGCGCGTACATCTCAGGGTCGATCAGGCCAGGGCCCGTGCTAATGACCTCTTCGTACATAGTGTCAGACGCTACGAGCCCGAAGTCCGAACCGGATTCGGCCAGGGCGCACTTGAACTCATCAGCATTCAGAATCCGGAACAGGCGGGTCACCGCACGGCCGGAGACACCGTTCTGGTCGAAGTAGACTTGGCCGGCATTGACGGACATCCGCAGGGTGATCTTTACCAGATCATTGCAAAAGCGGTTGTGCTTGCGCACGCCGACCCGGACGTGCTCGGCGAGGGGATCGATGAGCGCCGTTGTGCGCACCTCGGATGGCGCGATGACCAGCACGCCGTCACCGCGGTCCTCGCGATGGCAGGCCGACCACTGCACTCCCGCGCGATTGAACGCCCGGAACAGAATTGTGTACATCGCGTCTCGCATGAACTGCTGCGCGTCCTCGCCCCGGCTGCGGTCGTTGAATGCCTGGATGTCGATCGCGAGCATCGGGCAATGCTGAGGAGCCTCCGCGGGAACCGAGATTAAGGTCGACGTGTCCGTTCTGGCGTCTTCCGCTGACCCGGCCGACCACGTCCGGCCGTTACCTGCGCCGTGGCCAGGATCGTCTGGCGGCGCGAAGCCACCGGGAAACGCCACCATGCTCACCCCCTCGTCCCTATGGTTGGGCTTGCTCCGCCTGACTGTTTCATCTGAACTAGCTGACAGAGTGAACCGAGCTGGGCTATCCTACTTTATCGGCCTAGCCAGGCTAGCCCAAACATCCCAACAGGTGGCATGATGGATATGTAACCAGGTTCACAAGGCTCTAAACCTCGGCGGTTGGGACAATCCAACCAGGCCGACTGGGGTAGGCAGGCAGGACCTCTGGCTGGGTAGATCCAAATCAGTGGAACTGCCGGTATCTTTGGGCACAGGAGAAGTCATGACCGACCCTCTCTACCGTCAGATCGCGGACGATCTGCGCCTGAAGATCGAGTCGGGCGAGTTGGCACCTGGCTCGCAGCTCCCCACCGAACTTGAGCTGCGTGAGCAGTACGACAACGCGTCACGTAACACCGTGCGAGACGCGATCAAGTCCCTCGCAACCCGAGGACTCGTCATCAGTTATCCGGGTCGCGGGACTTTTGTTATGGAGAAGATCAAGCCGTTCGTTGTCCCCCTCAACCAAAGCGAGACCGGGCCGGGCGGTGATTCGAGCGAAGCATTCCAAAAGGCCGCCGTACTGCAGGCGCGTGGTGCCCGGGTCAGTGATCCCCGCGTGGAGGTGCAGAACGCTAGTCTCGATGTGGCAAGAGAGCTGAAGACCGAGCAGGGCTCAGCTGTCGTCATCAGGCATGTACAACGTTTCGTCGATGAAAGCCCCAACTCGCTACAAACATCCTATTATCCCATGGAGTTCGTGCAAAACGGCGCTGTTGAGTTGCTGCAAGCAAGAGATATCGGCATGGGAGCGACGAGATATGTTCAGCAAACGCTGGGCATCAAGCGGTCAGGTCTACGAGACCGGTTGCTTGTCCGGCCGCCAAACGCAGGCGAACTCGCGTTCTTCCGCTTGCCTGAGGCTGGCTCACTCCTGGTCATAGAAACACACCGTACAGTCTACGCTGACGACCGCAAACCATTACGGTATACGGTTACCGTATATGCCGCCGATCGGAACCATTTCGTCATCGAATCCGGCGAGGTGCAGCCGTTGAAGGAACTCATCGAGGACCTATAATTTGCCGTGCGGCAATGGTGAGCTCGTGGCCGGTCGCTAGGGAGTTCTCCTTTGCGCGAGCACGGCCGGAACGGTTTGCTTTAAAATCAGAGAGGCTGAGCACTGGGTGGTGAGCCCGCGTGCTCTATCAATATAGAAAGGTTGGGGGAGGTGAAAATGGCCAAGCGCCACGGTCGCCCATCAGCGCAGTATCGTTATGAGCACTACGACCCCCGCTGACTATTGGCGACAGATGTATCCATTGGCGAATTCTTTCATTCAGCCTCGTGGCTGAGCTCTCGAAAGGGGACAAGGCTGCGCCAGATCAATCTAACTTTGTGCTAGCGTGGAGGTCTTTCGCAGCTAAGAGAGTACGCCGTCACTTCGGTTTGATCCGGAGAAGATTCGAGTATAGGTGCAGTCGCCACCCCTAGGGGTGGCGACTGCCGTTATCTGGCCTAAATACGCGGACGCCGTAAGCACTGGCGGGGACTTGATCACGATTTTCGATGCATTGGTCACATCGCCAACAATCGTCACCAGAATCAAGGCGGCCAAATCAGCCACATCTGCTTCGATGGTCGCGCGCAGGCTGGTTTAGGATGGTAGCCGTCCTCGGGAGGTCCCGATGGTTGATCTACCGAGCAGGAATACTGCCCGCTGCCTGCAGACCCGGGTCAATACCGAGCTAAACGATTCTCAGCTACTACCCAGGCAGCGGCTCGTGCCATCAGACAGCTGGTAACGAGTGCATAATGCGCTCGCCTTGACCGTGATTGTGATCCAGTCACGAACGCGGCAAGCGGTTCGTCGCCGACGAGGAGCCAGGAGAATGACGTTTCGCCTCAGCCCTGCGAACGGCGTGGATCTGGGCAGAGTAATTGGGTTAGTCGAAGAAGCAGCCGCCTGGCTGCGGGCCAAAGGTACGGATCAGTGGGCGCGGCCGTGGCCGAGTCGCGGGGAGCGAGACGAGCGGATCCGGGCAGATATATTGGCGCGGAAGACATGGATCGCCTGGGACGGTGACATCGCCGCCGCGACGATCACGGTCGAAGATAGACCTGATGAGATACTTCGCCGCGACTGGGACGAGGCGCGCGCAACGTATGTCCACAGGCTTGTCGTGTCCAGGAATTACGCCGGAATTAGCCTAGTGGCGGCTCTCCTGAACTGGGCCGGAAGGCGGGCAGCCGCAGAGGGCGCGGTGTGGGTACGGATCGACGTGTGGAGGACGAACCAGGCTCTGCACGAGTACTACAAGGATCAGGGATTCCGGCACGTCCGCCCCTGCAGCGATCCTGATTACCCGTCGGGAACCCTCTTTCAAAGGGCCACAACGGTGGTACCGGAAGTCAACGAGAATCTACTGGAGGAAGAAGAGACCCCATTTAACCGGAGCACGCCGGGTAACGGTACTTCGCCTGGTGCGCCAATCGCGCGTAATTACGCGGCGCGACCAGGCTACGGGTCCACTCGGGACGGAGTTGTCTCACCCGCCCGGATAACCTAGTGGAGGTAAAAAATATTTCCAAACACACGCTTAGCGAGCAGCTGACTCGCCGGGAGTCGCAGACGGTGGCGTATCTCGAAGACCCGTCGGCCCGTGACGGCGCGGGACCTGTCTGACCGACCTCCTTCCGGCAACGCTGGGCAAGGCGGCCAAGCTGTCTCAAATGAGACATCCGCGCTGTGTCCCGTGCGGCTGTCCGATCTCCTCGCTCGGGTTCTCCTGAAGATGTGGGAGTCCAGAGTAGTGGAGGCGATCATGACGACAGGAACTGCGGTGCCGCCAGCTCTTCTCGGCGAGATGGGCGAGGTCATGATTGACCCTCCGCCCACCGATGAGACAGTTCGCGAAGTGGCGGAGCTTCTTGGCGACACGCGCCCGGGCATGCTGGTCAGCGGCTTCACCGTGGCCGCGGTGACGGTGGGCGTGGCCGTCGTGGCCGCGGTGCTGCCGATGCGCCTGAACGCGGGCGCCTCGACCCTGCTTAGCCTGGCCTTGCTCTTCATCGTGATGGCGAGCGTGATCAGGACGGTGGTCCTCATGATTTCGGCTGGCCGCCCGCTGCTGGACGAGCTCGGAGAGCTGCGGCGGGAGACCGGCGCGCCGGTCGATCCAACGGTGCCATGGACCCCCATGCGCATGCGGACAGCGACCTCGGAGGCGCCCGATTGGGATCGCGTTCGTGCCCTCATCGCAGCGGTGTATTTCCGCAACTCCCGCATCAACCTGGCGCTGACGTGGGCAACCCTGGCGATCATATCGTTCTTGACGTGGACGTTTGTCACGTTGATGATCACGGGCCGGATCTAGCGGTACAGCGGAGCGGACGGACCGCGGACCCCTGGTTGTTTCAGTGGATCAGATCCCACAGGGGCGGATCTGATCGCCGGAGAACCAGGTCCGCCCGCGGGGTTGCCTCGCCAGCGCCGGCGGGCTCATCGTGGAAGTCACGCCGGCCGACCGGGACCGGCGCGAGAAACCGCGGCGGCTGAATGCAGGAAGCACGTTTTTCTACGGGGTTCTGGGACTCCCTCAACGACCGCCAGCAGGCGGCCCTTTCGGCCCGCGGCCGGGAATCGGTGTTTGGCCGCGGGGAGGCACTGTGCATTGAGGGCGATTCCTCCACGCATGTGTACGTGCTGCTGGTGGGGTGGGCCAAGGTCGTCTCGGCCACGCTGGAAGGCCACGAGATCGTGCTTGCGCTGCGTGGCCCCGGGGACGTTGTCGGTGAGCTTGCGAGCGAGCTGGACGGCTACCGGACCGCCACGGTCCGCGCCCTCGTGCGGGTGCGGGCGCTCAGCGTTGTCGCCGAACGTTTCATGGCGTTCCTCGACGCTTATCCGCCTGCCGCCCGCGCGTACCGGCACGTGATAGCGCAGCGCGTCCGCGAGACAGGCGACAATCTGCGCGACCGTATGGAGAGCACCGGTGCCCAGCGTCTCGCCCGCCTCATGCTGGAGCTCGGTGAGCGCTGCGGCGAAGGGACGGAGCGGGGCGTGACCCTGACGGTTCCGCTGTCTCAAACTGATCTCGCGAGCTGGGTGGGCGTGTCCAGGGCAACGGTTACCAGGGCGCTGCGCGAGTGGCGCGAGCGTAATCTGGTCAGCACGCGTCTTGGGCACACGACAATCATCGATTCCGCCGCGCTGCGACGGATCAGCGGAACGGCGGGGCACCACATGCTTACCAGGGGCAATACTGGCACCCGCCAGGCGGCCGGGTTTGACCAGCAGCGAGAAGGATATTCTGCCTAACCAGGCAGCGGGTCCTACAGCCCCGCACAGGCCGTATGTTTCCCTCTCCGGTTCTCGCTGGGACGCCATGCCTACCACGCCCGAAGGTCGGCATAGTACCCGTAACCCTGTTAACTGGCGGGTGCCACTACACACAATGGGTGCATCCCCTCGTCGCCAGCAGGGGCATCCGGCTCTTTACGCTGGGACCTTTGTCCCATCGTGCGATCCGCCGTTTAACAGTCGCGCTGGTCAGTACGGCACGCCTGGCGGCAGCCGTTCGGAATATTAAAAGGTCGTACGGCTGGGCGCAGCGGGGGGCTGCCCGGCGCTTCGCGCGAAGCATGCTCGAGCGCTCAGACCTCGATGACGGAGCCGCTGCCGTCGACATGGTCCGCGGCGGGTTCGTCGAACCAGACGTCACCGGTGGCCAGGTAACGGAACCGGTGAGCGCCTCTGGGCAGATCGGCTGTCACGCTTCGGGTGCCGTTGCGGCGGCGCGCCAGCTCATGCCGTCCAGGCTGCCAGTCGTTGAAGTCGCCGACCACGCTGACTGACCCAGGTGGCTGATCGGCGGGCAGGCTGAAGGTGATGCGGGTCTTACCGTTGCGCATTGCCGAGCGCTTGAGCATACATTCCCCCCGATGTCGCAATGATCCGGGACAAAGCTCTCGCAGCCGTACATTTCCCCGCAAGGGGACCTTCGTCCCGCCCGCTCATCAGCCGCGCAGCCCGCATCTTTCCATACCCATCCGGGTGATCCTTGATGCGCAGTCACTCATAAGTGACAGGTGATGCATGTGGTCCGGCGTATTGCTGTGGCACGCGGTCCTTGGCTCACGGCGATGCCAGGCGTCAGGCGAGGGCGAGAAAGAGCTTCTCGAGCTGAGCGCGATCGGCCGCTGCCTGGGCGGAACCGGCATTCTGGCTGATGACGCACTGCTCGAGGCCGGTAGAGATGATCTTGAATCCGGCACGGTCCAGTGCGCGCGAGGCTGCGGCGAGCTGGGTCAGAACATCGGCGCAGTCGCGGCCATCCTCGATCATCTGGATCACGCCACCGATCTGCCCCTGGGCGCGCCGAAGACGTTTGATCACATCCGCGAGATCACGACTGCTTAGTTCCATGCCACTCACCTCATCCTCGAGCCGCCTTCGGTCACGATACCCCGCCGGGTAACACGGGTAACTGCTTCTCCGCCGGGCTGCCCCCGGGTGAACGGCTTTTGGAGCCCGCTTGGCGGGCGGGCTGTTTGGTGGCGATGGCTGCCGTACGTCCGGTGGGGCGGATAGTATCAATATACCCCTATGGGTATATACAACGCGGGTGTGTCCGGCGATATTCCGGGCCTCGCATAGCTCCACGGCGGGTGGTAATGGCGAACACTCTGACCACTCGATCGCAGCTCGCGCCCGAGATTGACATCCAACTCGTGTGACATCCGCGCGCTGTCCCTAGCGGACCATTGGTCCCGCCTGATCGGGCCGAGCTTCTTGGCCCGTACCTGCCGGATGTCCACCTGGGCACGTTTGACCCGCTCAGGAACAGGCCGCGCCGTTGTAGGTGCAGCTCGTGGGGCTCGTTCTTGGTCCGTCCATCACGAAGGAGAAAGTCAGCTGGTCGCCAGGGGAAATCTGCTGATCTTTCGAGCTCGCCTGGAGTACAAGCACCTTCCCTTCCATGTGACCGTCCGCATTCCGGACAGAGGACAAGTGGTCTCCGGGCAATGCGAGGCTGATTTTCCAGCTTGGGATGGGGACGTTGCCACGATTGACGATCGTGATCTCGCCCTCGAAACCCCGGGACCACTGCCTGCCCACCGAGAAGGCGACGCTTGCCTCGGAGCGGCGCGGGGTCGGTTCGGGCGTCGTCCGGGCAGCGGGAGCGGGTGCTGGGGTCGAGGTGTGCCTGTGCCGCGCGGCGCCGGCGGACGGGTGGGTGGAATGTGCCCCTAACGGGAAATCCGGCAATATGGGCGCCGCGCGACCCGAGCCGCAGGTTCCGGCCGCGCAGCCGAACTGCTGGTTGTGCGCGGAACCCCTGGACCCGAAAGCGTGCAGCGCGTACGCCACGCTCGCGTACGCGAACGTGGCCACGAGGACGAGCCCGGCCCCTGCGGCGGCTGTCGCCATGGCCCGACGGCGAAGCCGCCGACTCAGTGCGACGTGCCACGGCGTGGCGTTCTCCGGTGGCGGCGAAGCGTGGTTGCCCATGTCAGTACGTGGTTAGTGACGTGTGGTATTTACGCCAGTGCAACCTGTATTTTCGAGGCTCCCCAGCAGGCAATCGAGTTGCCGAGAATCCTGGTCAGGCCTTGTCATCGTGCGACGCCCTCAGACCGACTCGCACCGGCTGAACCGAACGTGGCAATCACCCCCGATGTCTCTGGTCGCATGATGCGATTATTGTCACATACATCGCCGAAAGGCCGACCCGTTTCCCGATGCCGCTATGCGCCATTTTTGCGACACTGGGCGCTCTCGCGGTGGTGGAGCGAGCAGGCAACAACAGGCTGCTGCGAACCACCAGGTAGCATCGGCATCCTCCGCCCCGTGCCGGCTTCGCGCTGGCGGGGACCTGCAACTGGGAAGGCGCCGCTATGTCCGCGTCCCCCCTGCCAGGGTTCCTTGCCCACTTGGCGCCAGTGCTCGATAGCTTCGGCTACCTGGCCGTCGGTGGGCTCATCACGCTGGAGGACTTCGGCGTGCCGGTACCGGGGGAGACGATGCTGATCGCCGCTGCGGTCTATGCGGGCTCCGGTCGGCTGAACATCGTCGGTGTCGGTCTGATCGCCGTCCTCGCGGCGGTCGTCGGCGACAACATCGGCTACGCGATCGGTTTCTTTGGTGGCCGCGCGCTCGTGCTGCGGTACGGCAAGTACGTCCTGCTCACCGGCGAGCGGCTGGAGAAGGCGGAGGGTTTCTTCGCCCGCAATGGCGGCAAGGTGGTTGTGGTCGCACGGTTTATCGAAGGGCTTCGCCAGGCGAATGGGATTATCGCCGGGATCGCCGAGATGCCCTGGCCGCGATTCCTGGCCTTCAACATGATCGGCGCCGTGCTGTGGGTTGGCGTATGGGCATCGGTCGGCTATCTGGCCGGTGATCACATCGAGACCGTCTACAGCGAGATCACCCGCTACTCGCTTTATCTGCTGATCGCGCTGGCGGTCGTGGTGGTCGCGTTGATCGTGCGGGCGGCGCTTCGCCGTCGGCGCCGCGCGGTCCCAGACCGCAAGCCACGCTGACCGGCGGCGGCCGCCCCGCATCTCAGCTCTTCACCCCCGGACCGTCGCTCTGACGCCTGAAATGTCCGGGTCTCGACAACGGTCCGGGGTGAGGAGTTGGGGCTACCCGCCACAAGGGGTGGGGCGAGATGCCGGATTCACGGACGGGAACGCACCCTTGCCCAAAGGTGACGTTTGGCTGCCGTCTAGTCACAAACCTAGTCGGACTGGTACGTCACGGCGATACAGTCCAATCCCTACAGAACACGCACGCAACGTTACGCGGAGGAAGTCCACCCAGCCCCACACATTGAGCCATGGCCACTCGCAGGGGAGCCAGGGGAGTCAGGGACCAGTGGCAACCGACCGAAGCACCCTCAAACGCGGGCCGTACCCGAACGCCGAACAGCGCCCAACCGCCCCTAGCGGGCGCCGCATGCCGAGCGCGCCACGTGAGCGCAAGCCCGTGCTCGCCGTTCTCGCGCTGCTGTTGGTCGCCGGCGGGGCGGCGGCGAGCGGCTTGCTCGTTATCAAAACAGGTCATAAGGTGCCGGCGATCGAGATCTCGCAGGAAGTCGGGGCCGGTCAGCGGATTCCGCTAACCGCAATGCAAGAGGTCCAGGTCGCGGCCGACGGTGGGTTCTCCTATGTGGCGTGGAGTGAGCGGCACCAGGTAGCTCGCTACTACGCCGGCGCCATGATCCCAGCTGGGACGCTGCTGACAGCACGCATGGTCGTCCCAGCCAATCACGTCACCGCAGGTCGGCAAGTTCTCGGACTTACGCTCAAGCCCGGCCAGGTCCCAGCCGGCCTGAAGGTCGGCGACCACATCGACATCTACGACACCAACACCACAACCCAGAACTCCTGCCCGGGACTCCCAGGCGCCACCCTTACCCGGGATGCCATCGTCACCGGCCTTGCCCTCCCGAACAGTTCGAGCGGGAACAACAACGTCGGCGTGGACATCGCGCTCGATCCGCCTGACGCCGGCCAGGTGGCCTGCAATGCGGCGAACGGCTGGGCCGCGATCGGCGTCGTGCCGGTCGTCGGTGGTAACCAGAGCCAGCCGTCAGTTTCCCCATCGCGGCCTGGTGCGCAGCAGCCGGGCCGGGTCAAGGGAAGGAAGCACCGTACGGCCTCGCCGGCCGCGCCAGCCACACCGCTGCCAGCCACGTCGCTGCCAGCCACCCCGGCCGCGTCGGCCACTCCATCCGGCCCTGCCCAGCCAGGGACGGGGTGAGCCATGGGAGTCGTCGCCGTAGCAGCGGACAAGGGATCGCCCGGCGTCACCACCGCCGCCTTAGCCATTGCTGCGGTATGGCCACGTCCCGTGCTGCTCGCCGAGTGTGATGCCGCCGGGGGCGACCTGCTCTACCGGCTGCCAGCGGCGGACGGTGGGAGGCTCGACCCGCAGCGAGGGCTGCTGAGCCTGGCGGTCGCGGCCCGTCGCGGCATTCAGCCGCACCAGGTGTGGCGGCACACCCAGAAGCTGCACGGTGGCCTTGACATCCTGACCGGCCTGGTGAACGCGGAGCAGGCGGCTGGGCTTCAGCTGCTGTGGGGGGAGATTGGCAAGGTGCTTTCCGAGGTCCCCGAGGTCGACGTGATCGCTGATTGTGGGCGGCTCGGCCCTGACGGCCCCTTTTACGATCTGCTTGCGCACGCTTCTGCCTTGATTCTCGTCGCCCGCGTGACGCTCGAGGACGTCGTCCGCCTTCGCGACCGGGTGATAGCCGTCGCTCGAGGGCTCGCCAACAGGCGGCTCTCGGGTGTGCCGATCGGTGTGGTGGTCGTCGCTGACCACAAGCGCTTCAAGCGGAGCCTCGCCGAGGTCGGCCAGGCGCTGGCGCAGAGCGGCGCGCCCGCACGGATCCTTGGTGGCCTAGCCGACGAACCCAAGAGCGCGCGGATGCTACGCGGCCAGTGGGGCACCAGACTCGACCGCTCCCTGCTCATCAGGACGGCGCGCGAGCTCGCCGCGCGCCTTGCCCGAGAGCTTCCGCTGTACGCAGGACCGTCCCTTCAGGCCAGCGCGTTGAGTGGCGCCGAGGGGCCGACCTCGCCGCAGCCCGTGCATGGTGAGTCTGGGCGCATGCCCCCCGAGCCCGTTTTCGGCATGCCCGTGATAGCTGGGCCGGTCACACCGCTGCCCCACGCCGCGGGGTCGAAGACCGAGCCGCAAGGATTCACCGCGCCAGAACCCGTGATGCCGCTGCAACTTGCCGCGGCACCTGTACCAGAAACGGCCGCGTCGATGCCCGCCTCTACACATTCGCACGCGCCCCCGGAGCCTGCGCCACCCGACCCCGCGGCGCGGGCTTCGGTACCGCTGGCCCCTGACCCGGTGCCGGAGAGAGTCCTGCAGCAGGTACCGGGTCCGGCGGCCGGCGATGGCCCGCCACAGCGGGCAGCCGAAGGGGCCGGCGAAACACGCACCGGCCAGGTGCCCGATGCCGAGGCCGGGGAGTGAGGCCCGATGGACCACAGTCTCGTCAAGCGACTCCGGCAGGAGGTGGGCGACAGGCTCGCGCGGCAGCGCCGGCTGGATGGGGAATCCGGCATGCCGCCGATGTCCGGCGAGGACGAACGGCAGTTCGCTCGGGCCTTGGTAGCCCAGGTGCTTGAGCAGCACGCGCGAACCGAGATCACATCCGGGCACCGCGCGCCGAGCGCGGAGGAGGAGGAAGAGCTCGCGAGCGCGGTGCACGCGGCCCTGTTCGGCGTGGGCAGGCTGCAGCCGCTGCTCGACAACTCCGACATCGAGAATGTGGATATCAATGGCTGCGACCGGGTCTTCGTCGGATATTCGGACGGCCGCGAGGAGATGGGCGAGCCGGTAGCCGACAGCGACGAGGAGCTGGTTGAGCTGATCCAGGTCCTCGCGGCCTATTCCGGTTTGTCGAGCCGCCCGTTCGACTCCGCGAATCCCCAGCTCGACCTGCGGCTTCCTGATGGTTCACGGCTGTCAGCGGTGATGGACGTGACGGTCAGGCCGGCCCTGTCCATTCGCCGTGCGCGGCTGGGCAAGGTGTTCCTGAGCGATCTCGTGGGCAACGGCACACTCACCCCCGAACTCGGCTTATTCCTGGCAGCGGCGGTAGGCGCACGCAAGAACATCATGATCGCCGGGGCAACCAACGCAGGGAAAACCACGCTGCTGCGGGCGCTGGCGAACCAGATACCGCCGCACGAGCGGTTGATAACGGTCGAACGGGCGCTTGAGCTCGGCCTCGAGCACTTCTCCGAACTGCACCCGAACGTCGTGGCGCTGGAAGAGCGGCTCGCCAACATGGAGGGCCAGGGCGCGATCTCGATGGCCGAACTCGTCCGCCGGTCGCTGCGGATGAACCCGAGCCGGGTCATCGTCGGCGAGGTCCTCGGCGACGAGATCGTCACCATGCTGAACGCGATGACGCAGGGCAACGACGGCTCGCTGTCCACCATTCATGCCAACGCCTCGGTCGAGGTGTTCAACCGGATCGCCACCTACGCGATCCAGGCCGCCGAACGGCTGCCGGTGGAGGCGACCCACATGCTGATCGCCGGCGCAATCGACTTTGTGATCTTCATCGAGAAGCGCAACGACTATGTGCGCGGCGGCCAGTTGCGCCGGTATGTCAGCAGCGTCCGAGAGGTGGCCGGCTGCGACGGCCGGGTGCTGTCCAGCGAGGTGTTCGTGCTCGGCCCCGACGGCACGGCCGTGCCCCGCGCCCCGATTTCCTGCCTGGACGAACTCGCGCAGCATGGCTACGACCCCGTGCCCGGGCAGGTGTGGTGATGAACGCGTCCGCCCTGGTGTCCACCACCGCCCTGCTGGCCGTCACCGCGGGAGCCCTGGCCGGTGCCGGGATCTTCCTTCTGGTGGTGGCGTTGCGTGGGCTACCGGCGCAGCCACCAAGCTTTGGGCCGCGCCGCTGGGAGCGCGGGCTGCGTGAGCTCATGGGTACGCGTGGCACCCTTGCACTTACCGCGGGAGTGCTGGTGCTCATCACTACCCGCTGGCTCGTCGCGGCAGCAGGAGCCGTGGCACTCGTAATCGCCTGGCGCGGTTTCGGCGGCGCGGCCGAGGAACGCAAGGCGATCGCGCGGCTCGAAGGCCTTGCGGTCTGGACAGAATCCCTGCGGGATACCATCGCAGGCGCGGTGGGCCTCGAGCAGGCGATACCCGTGTCGCTCCGGGCGGCGTCACCAACACTCACCGAACCGCTGTCGCGGCTGGTGGATCGCCTGCACACGCGGGTGCCCATGCCCGACGCGCTGCGCAGGTTCGCCGACGACCTGAACGATCCGAGCTCCGACCTAGTGATCGCTGCCCTCATCATCAATTCACGGCTGCGCGGGCCCGGCTTGCGTGACCTCCTTGGGGCGCTTTCCGTCTCCGTCCGCGAAGAGCTTGACATGCGCCGCAAGGTGGGTGCGCAACGCAGATCGATGCGGCGAAGCGCGCGCATCGTGGTTGGCGTTTCCGTGGGTATGGCGTTCGGCCTCGCCATTTTCGACCGCAGTTACATGCGGTACTACAGCGGAATCACGGGCCAGTCCGTCCTCGCCATCGTGGCGGCGTTCTACGCCGCCAGCTTCCTCTGGTTGCGCAGGCTGGCGCAGTTCGACACGCCCGAACGGTTGCTGAGCGCAGCTGATCCAGCATCCGGCCTGGCTGGTAGCCATGCGGGAGCAAGGGGAGCCAGGCCATGATGCTTTCACTGATCACGGGGGCCCTCATGGGCATTGGCGGGTTCCTGCTGATCTGGGCGCTGATCCCGCAGCGAAAGAGCCTTGCCCAGCAGCTCGCAGCCTTCGACGCGGGGCGCGTCGGCGCGGCGGCGCGCCCCGTGTCGAATGTCACCCGTGACGCCGAGAGCCAATTCAGCAGGCGCCTCGGCGCCGCACTTGCCACATTCTGCGCAGAGCAGGGCTGGCAGTTTCCTTCGCTGCGCGCGAACCTCGCCCTCGCTGGGAAGTCGTTCGAGAACTACCTCGCCACCAAGGTCCTGCTGGCCATCCTGGGCCTGTTGTTTGTTCCTATGCTGCTCGCTGGTTTACCGGCCGCGGGGCTTCACCTGCCGATCGCCCTGCCAGTATGCCTGGGCCTCATACTGGCCGCGGTTTTCTTTTTCCTGCCCGACCTTGAGCTCAAGCAGAAAGCCGAAGAACGGCGGCGCGACTTCCGGCACACGGTCGGTGCATTTCTCGACCTTGTGTCGATGAATCTTTCCGGCGGCCGAGGTGTCCCCGAGGCACTGATGACGGCGAGCGAAATCGGGCACGGCTGGGCCATGTGGCGGATCAGGGATGCCCTGGCCAACGCCCGTATTACCGGAAAAACTCCATGGCAGGCGCTCGGCGCCCTCGGCGACGAGATCAGGCTGGACGAACTGCGTGATCTGTCGGCGGCGCTTAGTCTCGTCGCCGACGACGGGGCCAAGGTCCGCGAGTCGCTGACCGCGCGGGCGGCGAGCCTGCGGCGGCGCGAGGTGGCCGACCTTGAAGGCTCGGCCGGTGAGAAGTCGCAGGTCATGCTCGTCGCGCAAATGCTGATGTGCGCCGGCTTCATGCTTTTCCTTGCTTACCCGGCGATACGGATCCTGCTCGGCTACTGAATGCAGCAAACCAATTCTCGCGCGCAAAGGAAGGAAGCAACAATGAACATGATGAACCCGGCGAAGACGCCTCTCGCCGACTATACGAGGGCGTTCATCGGCATGCACATGAGCCGGCTCCGCGAAGCGGGAGAGCGGAAGGACGCTGGGGCCTCAGCGATGGAGCTGGCAATAATTACCGCCGTCGTGGTGGCATTCGCGATCTTTGTGCTGCTCGCGGTTAAGACCGTGATAGATCAACGAAGCGGGCAGATAAAGAGCAATAACACCAACGTGGCACCCTAGGCCGAGAGGGCCGGAGGGTGGTTCATTCTGGCCGCCGCTCGTTACGGAACCGCGCATGGGATCGCGGTTCCGTAACTGGCACGAGCCGAATGCGCTGGGGCGCGTGGTGCCGTCGCGCCGCAGCGGATCGTGACCGTGGTTCGAGCGCGGTGGAACTCGCGATCCTTGCGCCGGTCCTGCTGCTGATCATCTGGCTGTCTGTGCAGTTCGCGTTCTGGTACCAGGGTCGGCAGGTCGCGCTCGCCGCCGCGCAGGCAGGTGACCGCGTTGCCCGCCAGGAAGCGGACACCGTCGGCAGCTGGCGGCGGGACGCGGAAGACCGTGCCATCAGGTATTACGGCGAGCTGGGCACAAAGGTGCTCGGCGGCGCCATCACGGCGACCGCCACGGGTTCACCACTCAACCAGGTCCGGGTGACCGTCACCGGCCGGGTTGTCTCGATCGTGCCCGGGCTCGACCTGCCCATTCGTGCGACGGTGGGCGGTCCCGTCGAGTGCTTCCGTCCCGACCTGAACGGCGGCCAGCGATGCGGCGGTTAAGAGCGTGCTTGAGAACCCCGCGAACCGCGCTGCGCCCCGGCACCGAGCTGGGTTCCATGACGGTCGAGTTCGTGATCCTCGCGCCGGTCATGTTGCTGCTCATGCTGTTCCTTGTGCTCTGCGGGCTGGTCATTGAGGCGCATGGCAAGGTCGATGGTGCCGCGCGGGACGCCGTTCGGGCCGCGTCGATCGCGCGCACCGCGCCCGAGGCGCAGGCCAATGCCCTTCAGGCAGCGCGCGGCGACCTTCGCCGTTCGTGCAGTGCCACGCCCGCCACACGGGTGACGGGCTTCGGCCCGGCCAGCACCCAGGTGGTCGTGCGCGTGACCTGCCAGGTGGACCTGCGATTCATCAGCTTCGGCTCCATCACCGTAACGGGATCCGCGGTGGCACCACTCGACACGTTCGTGGCAAGGAGCTGACATGGTCGCGCCAGCCGTCTCGCGCCGTCAGGCTTTAAGAGCCTCGGTGGCCCATCGAGGCCTGTATGGGGGCCTGGGTGGCCCATCGAGGCCCCACAGTGACGGTACAAGCTGCGGCGGCACCGAGCGTGGTTCCGTCACCTTGCTCGTGGTGTTCTTCACCCTCATCGCGCTCGCGCTCGCCAGCCTGCTGGTCGATGTCGGAGGCGCGCTGAATGCCAGGGAGCGGGCCGCCGACATTGCCGAACAGGCGGCGCGCGCCGGGGCGAACGACATCGACGTCGCCGCGCTGCGCGATGGCGAGGTCGCCATCGACACGGCCAGCGCCTGCAGCCGCGCGCTCGGCCTGGTCGCCGACTACAGCGCACGGAGTGGGTTCGACGCGACCGCTAACTGCCCACCCCCCTCACCGCAGCAGATCACGGTTACGGTGTCGGTCACCACGAGACCGGTGATCGCCGCGGCGCTCGGCAGCTTTACCGTGCATGCGACCGCGACAGCGGAACCCGTGTGCGGAATTACCCGCGGCGGGCAGTGCTGATGGCGGGAAGCAAGGCGGGAAGCAAGCCGCGCGGTGCCGCGCGGACCACGGTGCGTGCGCGGCGGCCGGTTCGGGTGCGTGCGCGGCGGTCGGCAGCCGACGCGTTCTTCGGGCTGATCGCGGTCGCGTTCCTCCTCGCCGTGCTCGGCGGCGTGCCCTTTGGGCTGGTAACCGTGCTCGGCCTGCCAGTTCCGCGCAATCTCCCGCCGATGTCTGATTTCACCCACCAACTCGACGTTGTCGCGGTCCTGCGAATCCTGTCGGTCGTCGTGTGGCTGGCCTGGCTGCAGATCGCGGCCTGTGTGCTCGTGGAGATCGGTGCTGCGATCCGCGGCGTTGGGCTGCCCACCCGGGTGCCGCTGTCCGGCCGCACGCAGGCATTCGCACACTGGCTGGTCAGCGCCGCGCTGCTGCTGTTCAGCGCGGGGACCGCGATCGCCCCCGTGCTGCTACCGCCCGGGCATACGCGCGCGCCCGCGCCGCAGAGCGCCGCCGTAGCGTTCAGTCGGCCCGCCAGCGTGGTTCCGGCCGGAACCACGCCTGCTGGCGCGACGTCGGCCGAGCCGGTAACCGCCTACCTCACCAGCGCGGATCGCCCAAGCCCGCAAGTCCAGGCGCGGCCCGCGGACGGCCACGCCACAAGGAAGATTTACATCGTGCAGCCTCCTGAGGGCCGTCACCACGACAGCCTCTGGGAGATTGCGCAACGGCACCTTGGCGACGGCCGCAGGTACCGGGAGATCTTCGAGCTGAATTCCGGCCGGGTTCAGCCCGATGGCGCCACGCTGACCATCGCCAGCCTCATCCGGCCCGGCTGGATCCTTGACATGCCGCACGACGCCACTGGCCCCGGCATCAGGCTCGTCCACGAGCAAGAAACCAGGCCTCCCACCGCTCACCGCCGCGCCCACGCCGCGCAGCCCCGGCCCGGGGCGAGCGCTCGAGCCTCGTCCGCACCTAGCCAGGCTGGCACGCCGAGCGGAGCCGTTCGGACTCATCATGGAGGTCCCCCGCCCCAGCAGGACGAGCAGCACGGGGCCCCTGGGGTCTCTGCCCACCCGGCCGCGCCGCTGCTCCCGTACGAGCTTTCCGCTGCGGCGCTGCTCGCGGCCGGTGTGCTCGCGGCGCTCGGGCGGCGGCGTCGTGAGCAGCTGTGGCACCGTGCGTTCGGGCGGCGGATAGCGCTGCCCGAGGGCGAGGCCGCCGCCGCGGAGACGGCGTTGCGGCTTGGCGCTGACGAGGAGGCCGTGCAGGCGCTCGACACGGGCCTGCGCCACATGTCGCGCACGCTCGCCGGGCAGGGTCGGCGCCCACCCGCGGTGTTCGCGGCGTTCATCGGCAGACGCCAGCTCGACCTCTGGCTATGCCGCGCCGACGCTGACGCCCCACCGCCGTGGACGGCCGAGGAGGAGGGGATGGTGTGGCGGCTACCGCTGTCCTCGGTTCCCAGCCTCGCGCAGGATGAGGCCGGCGCGGCGCTCGCGCCCTACCCCGGCCTGGTGTCGATCGGCAGCAACGATGACGGCCGCGTGCTTATAGATCCGGGTGCTGCCGGTGGCGTCATCTCGCTGCGCGGCCCGGCTCCGCTCGTTCGGGGCGCGCTCGCCGCGCTCGCGGTCGAGCTGGCCACGAGCTCATGGTCGGACCGTATGCGGCTGACTCTGGTGGGGTTCGGCACCGAGCTGACGCTCCTGGCGCCGGAACGGGTGACCGTCGCGCGCACGCTCGATGAAGTCCTGCCCGCCATGGAAGCCCGCGCCGCCGAGATGGCGCAGGCGCTCGCGGCGTCGGCGGCCGGGCCCGGCGCCGTGGGCGATCCCGGTGAGCCCTACTGGGGCCCGTACTGGGTGCCGCCCGCGAGCCGCCGCGGGGAGCCAGGCAGTGACCGGGACGGCGGGTCGGCCCGAGGCGACCGGCACGGTCAACCGCCGGATGTCCCCGAACCGCACTACGTGCTCGCCGGTATCCAGCCCACCCCTGATCAGGCCGAACGGCTGCGCAGGCTGGCGCGAGCCAGGTATGGCGTCGCCGCCGGCTGCGTGGTCGCCGGCGAGATGCCCGGCGCGGCCTGGACGCTTGACATCACCGGCGACGGGCGGCTGCGTGCCGACGAGCTCGGCTTGGACCTCGCGGCGCAGCTCGTTGCCGACCAGCAGTACACGGCGATCGTCGAGTTGTTCCGCACCGCAACCCGGACGATAGGCCCCGCGCTGCCGCCCGCGGAGCTGTTCGCGGCGCCCATCACGCAACTCGCGGCCGATCATCGCAGCGCGGTGGAGATAAGGCTCCTCGGCCCGGTGACGGTGGACGCTCCCGGGCCGATCGAGTCCGCGCGGCGGGGGTCCGCCACCGAGCTGGTCGTGTATGTGGCGACGCATCCGGAGGGGGTTCATCCGGCCGTGCTCACCGCAGCGCTATGGCCGCGCGGCGCTCCCGGCGAGGTGGTGGAGGCCGCGATCGCCCGGGTGCGTGAATGGCTCGGCACCGACGACGTGGGCCGCCCGAACCTCGGCGCCGACGTCAGCGGCCGGTTGCGGCTCGGGTCACAGGTCCGGGTTGACTGGCAGGTGTTCAGGGCGCTTATCGCGCGCGCCATCAGGGCCCCGGATGACGCGGGGCGGGGCCAGTTGCTCGCGCAGGCTCTGGAGCTTGTCCGCGGACCGCTGCTCGAGGGACGGGAGCGCGCACGGTACACCTGGCTTGCCACCGATGGCTTCGAGGCCGACGTGGCGGCATGGGTCGCCGACACAGCGCACCAGCTCGCGGGGATGCGGCTCGCGGTCGGCGATGCCGAGGGAGCTATGGATGCTGCCCGGCGCGGCCTCGGGCTCGCGGGTGGTGACGAGATGCTCTGGCGCGACCTGCTTCGGGCGGCGCACGCGACCGGCTGGGAGCACGTGCTGCGTGACGTGGTCCGTGAACTGTCGGCCCGGGTGGCGATCGACCCGGTGCTGCCCAGAATGGCGCCGGAAACCGAGGCGCTCATCGATGAGCTGCTGCCCTCCTGGCGAACGTCGGCGGCCTGACCGCCGTCGGCCCGAGCTGCCAACCGGAATGAGGTAACCGCGGTGATGATCGGACATGGCCGAGGTATCGCCATGGCGGCGGCACTCGCCTGCGTGGCGGTGACGTGCCTGGCGGCGTGCGGGAGCGGTGCCGCGCCTGCGTTCCATCCGGCCGGGAGCGCATTGTCCTCCGGGCACGGTCAGTCGGCGGCGTCGGTTCTGCACCGCTTTCCCTTTCCCGCGGACGTCCATTTCCAGTTCGATTCGCCACTTCCGGTGGATCCGGCCCAGGCCGCAGTGGTTATCGCGGACGAGAACTTTCAGCTCGCCTACTACTACGGGATTTATTCACAAGGCAAGGACCATCGTTACGCCGCCTACATCGGCGACCGGATGATCCTCGCATCGGTCCGGGTAACCCTGGCCCGCGAATCGGCGGCGCACGAGGGGTTCACCGGGGCGATCCGTTTCTACGACACCAGCGTCCAGCCCACGGCGTGGCCGGGTGAGCAGGCCGTGACGAGCTGTGTCGACAGCTCACGGCTGCTCGACACCGATATCAGGACAGGTGAGATCCGTTCACGCTCCTCGTCCGGAGCCCGCCATTTTCTGCAAAGCGACATCCTGGCGAAGCGGGGCGGCATCTGGCGCGTCGTCGGCACCAGTGTCACCTATTACCCGCATGGCCAGGCGAAGGAGTGCAAGCCATGAGACACCCCGTTTTCGATATCCGCGCTTTAGCTGTGCGTGTTTTGGCCGTGCGTGCTGTCCGTGCTGTGCGCGCCGTCCGTGCTGTGCGCGCCGTCCGCGCTGTGCGTGCTTTGGCCGTGCGTGCGGGCGCCGCACTGCTCGGCGCGATCGTCTTAGCGGGTCTGGCCATCAGCCCCGCCGCCGCGAGCCCGCCGCCACCGGGATCGGGCGGGGCGGGCTGCGGCGGCCAGAGCTGCTGGGCATATGTGCAGAGCCTCGTCAGCTTCTCTGGCACCGGTTACACCGGCGCCGTCAACTCCTCGGTCGCGATTCCGCCACCGTCGTGCTGGATGCAGCCGTGGATGAGCGCCGCCGATATGTACAACTACTTCGAGACTTTTATCGCCGCTGGCAACACGGGTGACGGCGCGGCGTGGGCGGGGTTCGCCGACCAGATCAAGCAACTGAACGCCTCGAATGCTGACGGTGTGTGGTGGGCGTCGAATTTCGACGGGTCGGCGGGCGGCTCGCAATGCGTGGGGAACCTGCCGATGATTCAATGGGTTGCCGCTGGGGCGGCGCCGCCACTGAGCTGGATCCCGCCCCGAACGCTCGCGTTGATGGCCCTGAGCAGAATGACCGTGCAGGCGCCGGTTCTAACCACCAATCCGGATGGTAACAGCTACGTGGATCTGCCGACGTTCGTGACCGCGGACGTCCCGGGGGGAACCGCGCTTTATGTCACGGCGTCGGTTCCGGGCGAGAGCGAGACGGTGTGGGCGAACGCTGTCACACTTTATCTGGCCAAGGTTGGCCCGGGCGCCCTTTTCCAGCCCTGCGGGCCATCGGGGTCAGGCTACAGCGCCGTTCAGATGTCGGCGACGGGCCCCGGAGAGGCTATCGACTGCGGCGTCACTTATAGCGCGCCGTCCACGGGCGGTTCGTTTTCCGTAACGGGAACGCTCCGATGGACCGCGACATGGAACGGGGCATATCTGGACACGCTTTCCGCGACCGGCGCGGAGGTGGCGGTCCCGGTCGCCGAAATCCAGAGCATCAACCGCGGCCGCTGAGGGACATGCTTCCATGATCACCAAGCTTGATCCCTTGGATCGGAGACTTTTCGGTACGTATTACCGAAAAGTCTCCGAGCTAGCGGATCATGGCGATGCTCGTTGGGTGCTGGAGCGCGGTCGCTGATGTCGCTGCCGTGGGCCTGCGCCCTTGCCGCGGCCGGGATGGCGCTCGGGCCACGGCAGCGCGCCAGTATCTTCCACCACGCGGTCACCTCCGGCGGACCCCGCAGGAGGCGCTGCCCGGCCTGTGCGCGCCAGCTGGTTCCCGGCCGGTGGCGATTCTGGCCGACGCTGCCCGTGACCGGGCGCTGCCCAGGGTGTGGCGACCGCGTCGGCCCGCCGACGCTGACCGTCGAGATCGCGACCGCGATCATGCTTGGCCTTCTTGGCGCGCGGATTGCGCCTGGATTGGTGCTCGCGGCGGCAGGCTGGCTCGCGATCTGCGCAGTGCCGCTGGCCTGCGTCGATGTAGCCGTCAAGCGCCTGCCCGACCGGCTCACCGTTCCTGCCTACCTCGGCACAACGGCCTGCCTGGCGGCCGCTGCCCTGACCGCTGGCCAGCCTGGCGAACTGATGCGCGCCGTGGCCGGCGGCGCCGCGCTCGCGGGCTTTTTTCTTGCCCTGTTCGTCATCAGCCCAGCAGGCATGGGCCTCGGCGACAGCAAGATGTCGGCGAGCCTGGGCACGGCGCTAGCCTGGTTCGGCTGGAATGCGCTGCTAACCGGGGCCTTTGCTGGGTTCCTGCTCGGCGGCATCGTGGCCGTTGCGCTGCTGGCCGCGCGGCGCGCGGCGCGCGGCCAGCACATGCCCTTCGGGCCATTTATGATCGCCAGTTCGTTTGCGGTGATGCTCGCGACCGCGGTGTAGGGTCTCACTTCCGTGACATATTTTCAGCCGCGGTGGCATGCGAATGGCATATATGCCACTTCGCTGAGAATTGCTGCTGTCTACTCTCGCCTGCCACAAGTCGCGCCTGGCGGTGGCGGCCATGTCCCCTGATGGTCATGATGTGACGGTGAGCGATGAGCTGCTTGCCGGGCAGGTGACCTACTACCGAAGGCGTGCCGCCGAGTACGACGCCACGGCCTACGCAGACATGGGAGTTGCGCGCGCCCGTATCAGCCGGGTGGCCGCCGCGATGCGGCCCACCGGGGAGGTGCTGGAGATCGCCTGTGGCACGGGCATGTGGACCGGGGCACTCGCGGCGGCGGCGTCCTCGGTCACGGCTGTGGACGCAGCGCCAGAGATGGTTCAGATCGCCCGGGCCCGGGTGAGCGCCCGCAATGTGAGGTTCGTGGTCGCCGACGTGTTCTCGTGGGCCCCGCCGGGACGGTTCGACATGGTCTTCTTCGCGTTCTGGCTGTCGCACGTGCCAGCCAGCCGGTTTGAACAGTTCTGGCGGCTGCTGCGGGGCCTGCTGACCGAGCGTGGCCGGGTGCTGTTCGTCGATGAGCACCCGGATGTGCGGGGCAAGGAGGCCTACGTCGCGGGGAGCGCGGAAGTCATCGAACGGCGGCTGAGCGACGGGTCTGATCACCGCTTGGTGAAGGTCTTTGTGGATCCGAGCCAGTTGAGGGACCGGCTGCACCATCTGGGCTGGTACACCGGCCTCAACCGTGATGGCAGCGACTGGGTCGTGGGTGAGGCATATCCGGTGCGCCGCGGTGTTCGCCCGCGAACCGCCGCTCCAGCAGCCAGTCAGCCCACCGATCCCGAACGGCCATCGTGACAGTCCTTCCATGGCTTGGCGCTCCTGTTGCCCGCGGCGGTGCAAAGTTGAGACGTCATGGTCGCCGCGGGGCGCCGGTGTGCCCGCTACGCTCGGCCGGATGGCCGGGTTCCTGCTCCTCGTGGCGTCGGCGGTGCTGCTCGCGGGCGGTGCCGAGCTGTTCGCCGAACACGCCGGGGGAGCGGGACGGCGGCTCGGGGTTACTGCCCTCGCGATCGGGCTCGTGCTAGCGGGAGCCGAACCTGAGGAGCTCATCACGGCGATCGTCGCCTCCGCGCGGCATCATCCTGGTATCGCGGCGGGGGACGCGATCGGCGCGAACATCACCATGCTGACCGTTGTGCTTGGCCTGGCCGCGCTTGCGCGGCCGCTGCGCTTCGCTGGCCGGGTTCGTCTGTATGCGCTCGCCGCGTCCGCCGCCGGGGTCGCTGCGGCCCTCGCCATGCTGGGCGGCGGTGTGGGGAGAGTGGGCGGCGGGGTGCTCACACTCCTCTATGTCGCGGGCGTGGCAGTCGTCTGGTGGCGAGAACGCCAGCCCCCGGCGTTCGGCGAGGCTGCCGAACTCGGGGAAGAAGGATCAGCGGACACACGATCCCATGCGTCCCGGCGCGGCTGGCTCGCCGTCTTGCTTGTGGTGGCGGGAATTGCCTCGATGGCTGTGGGGGGCCGTCTGGCGGTCGCCGGTGCCGAGCGGATCGTCGCCTCGCTCGACTTGGCCGAGACGGTGGTCGGGCTGAGTTTCGTGGCCCTGGCCACAACCGCCGAACTGTTCGCGCTGGTGTGGGCGGCGGCGCGCCGCGGCGTGGACGAGCTCGCCCTGGCCGGGGTTCTCGGCTCCGCCACCTACAACGCCACGGCCACGCTTGGCGTCGCCGCCCTCGTGCGCCCGCTTCCCGTCACCGGGATTGGTGGCCAGGCGTGGCTGGCCGCGGCGCTGCCCGCGCTGCTCGTCGCCTGGACGCTGTTGTTCAAGCGGATTGGCCGTATCGGCGGCATGGTGCTCGTCGGCGCCTATGGCTGTTACCTCGCCTTCACGTTCACATAGGGACCGCTCAAAACCATACCCTGAATCGATTGTGCCCCATCACCCGACCGTGCGGCCGCGGTGCGAACATTGCGCTCATAACGGGTAATACCGGGTCACGCAAAAGGTACGGTCCGCGGTGAAAGGTTGGCTAAGACATTGTTGGTCTCAGCAAGCAACGCAGTGCGCCGAACTTTGTGTGACAAATGGCCAGGAAATGCCGGTAGGCCTTGATTGCATGAGGCATTATCGATATAACTGTGGAACTCGTGTCCTTCTCATATGGTCTTGAGAGGGGACGGCCGCCGGGCCAATTGGCTGGCCGGCGGGGACCCGACCGCCGTCCGCGCCAATGAGGCCAATGAGGCCGGGGAGGGGGAGTGTTGCAGGAACGTGGTGACTGCCCGGGACGCGCCTCGCCGGAAGACGCTACCCTGCTCGCGAGGGCCAGACGCGGTGACTCGGCTGCGTTTGCCTGGTTATACGAGCGGTACATCGGCGTCGCTTTGACGCACGCCAGGTCCTACAGTGCCGACGATCGAGCGGCGCGCGATCTAGTGACCGAGTGCTTCGTTCGGCTGCTTGGCGGGCTGCGGCGAGGCCGCGGGCCGGCCACGGCGCTGCCTTCGTACCTGGCGGCAACGATGCGCGTCGCCGCCTATGAGCGATGCCGCGGCCGCCCCTGCGAGGTGCGGGCCTGCGATCTCGTTCCGCTCGACACGTCGGGTCTTGGCCTTTCGCCGTGTCCGGATGGCGAACTGGTATGGCGTGCGTTTTGGAGCCTTCCGCCCCGCTGGCAGATCGTGCTCTGGCGAATTGATGTGGAGGGCGAACCCGCCGCCGCCATGGCCATGGACCTCGGCCTGTCGCCGCGCGCGACCGCCGCGCTGGTGCGCCGTGCGCGGGCCGGGCTGCGTGGCGCGTACCTGCGGGAACACTTACGCGCGGAGCACCTGGCCCCGTGGTGGCGAGCAGCGCGGCGGTGCATCGTGCGCGTTCGCGGAAGGCTCGGCCTGCCGCGAGTACGACGAGCGCAGGGCAACGCGGCATGGGCGGGCGCGGCCAGCCTCGGCGTCGCATGCGTGATCGCGGCGGGGTCGATGGCGGTTGTCACGATGGCTGCTGGGTCGGCGATGGGCGCCGCTCGCCAGTCGGCCACCGCACGGGTGCCCGCTTCGGTCAGTCCGGCCGTGACCCCCGCGAGCAACGGCGCTCGTCGGAGCGGCAGGCCGGCCCACACCGGCCAGGAATGGCAGCGCAGGGCGGCGAATCCGGGGGCGCCGCGAGCCCCCGGCTCGAACGGGGCTCACGGCCAGACCGCGAAGTCATCGGCGCGAGGTCCGAAAGCCGACGTGGCGGGAAACGGCGTGGCGGACAAGAACGCGGGCGAGAACGCGGGCGAGAAGAGAAACGGAAAAGCCGCGAAACCGGAGAAATGAGCAAAAAACGGAAGGCCGCGAGGCGCACGCGCCAGATTGAGCCGACGGCAAACAGCCATGATCCCTTACGTCGGAGATTTTTCAGTACATTTGGCTGAAAACTCTCCGACATAGCGGATCATGAATGCCGGGGGCATGGGAACTGCGGAATGGTGCGCCGTAGACGCCATAAAAACAGCGATGGCGTTCATGGTCCGCTGAAGGTGCGGGCGTTGGGGTAGCGCTGCCCGCCATCGACCACGATGTTGGCGCCGGTAATCCAGGAGGCCCGGTTGGACAGCAGGAATGCCACGACGTCGGCGACTTCCTCGGGCCGGCCCAGTCGGCCCCAGGGGAACTGGGTCTCCACGAACGTGGCGAAGACCTCCGGATTCTCCTGCTGAAACGTGTCCCAGCTACCGCCGGGGAACATGATCGAGCCAGGGCACACCGCATTGACCCTGATGCCATCGGCGGCAAGCTCCTGGCCCGCCACCGCCGCCAGCTGGATCTCGGCCGCCTTGGCGACCGCGTAGTTGGCCCGCGGCGCTGGGCGCATCCCCGTGATCGACGAGATGATCACAACAGAGCCGCCGCGAGCGGCGCGCAGGTGGGGCAGGCCCGCACGGATGAGTTCGGCGGCATGCCCGGCGTTCAGCGCGAACGTGGCGGCGAGGTCATCCCAGCTGGAATCGCGCAGGTTGCCCCCGACGGTGCCCCCAGCGTTCGCCACCAGGTGATCGAGGCCACCAAGAGCGGCGGCGATCTCGCCGACGGCCTTGTCGAGCGAGGCCGGATCGATGACATCGGCAGCGGCCGTCGCCACGGGCACGTCGTGGGAGGCGAGGCGCTTGGCCGCGGCCGCGAGGCCCTCGGGGTCGCGGGCGACAAGGCCGACCGCCGCGCCCTGCGCCGCGAGCGATTTGGCGACCGCGAAGCCGATGCCCCGGCTGCCTCCGGTGATGAGCGCACGGCTTGCGCGCAGACCAAGGTCCATGCGCGCCACGTTACTGGCGGGGACAACTCACGCTGTAGACGGGGCGGTGCAAGAAAGCCGCGCGGGCCGGACGGGACGGCAAGATGAACGCGCCTTCCTTCGCGACCGGCCGGACCTTGGCCCCTAGCCTTACCGGCCGTCGCTGTCTAGCTTGGCCAATAAATGCCAGCGGCTCGCGCCGCTACCAGCGCCGACGGCCAGATCGTCGCACGCCTAGGTGCAGGGACGCCGCCTCATCCTGGTCAGGGAGGCCAGCAATGAACTCATACGCCAGCGGTACGTCCGACGTTCCGCTGCTCGGCGACACGATCGGGCAGAACCTGGACCGGGCCTTGGCCCAATTCGCCGACCGCGAGGCGCTCGTCGACTGTCCAAGTGGCAGGCGCTGGACCTATGCGGAGTTCGGCCACGCGGTTAACGAGGTCGCGCGGGGACTGCTCGCGATGGGTGTCGGAAAGGGCGAGCGGGTCGGCATCTGGGCACCCAACTGCCCGGAGTGGGTGCTGGTGCAGTACGCCACGGCGCGGATTGGCGCGATCATGGTAAACATCAATCCGGCATACCGGACGCATGAGCTCGAGTATGTGCTCAACCAGTCCGGGATCGGCGTGCTCGTCTCCTATCAGGCGCACAAGAGCAGCAACTACCGTGACATGGTGGCTCGGGTACGCGACGCGTGCCCGGACCTCCGGGCGGTCATCTTCATCGACGACCCGACCTGGGATGAGCTCATCGCCTCCGGTGCTGGAGTGCCGGATTCGGCGCTGCCCGAGCGGGAGCGGCTGCTTTCCTGCGATGACCCGATCAATATTCAGTACACCTCCGGCACGACCGGCTTCCCGAAGGGCGCCACGCTGTCGCACCACAACATCTTGAACAACGGCTATTTCGTCGGCGGCCTGCTCGGCTACACCGAGCGGGACAGGGTCTGCCTGCCGGTGCCCTTCTACCACTGCTTCGGTATGGTCATGGGCAATCTCGGCGCGACCAGCGCAGGTGCGTGCATCGTGATCCCCGCGCCGTCCTTTGAGCCGGCGGCCACGCTGGATGCGATCGCCAAGGAGCGGGCCACATCCGTGTATGGGGTGCCCACGATGTTCATCGCCGAACTCGGCCTGCCCGGCTTCGCCACCTACGACCTGTCGAGCCTGCGGACCGGCATCATGGCCGGATCGCCGTGCCCGGTGGAGATCATGAAGCGCGTCGTCACCGAGATGAACATGACCGAGGTAGCCATCTGTTACGGCATGACGGAAACATCACCGGTGTCCACCCAGACCCGCCGGGACGACGACCTGGAGCAGCGGACCGCCACCGTCGGCCGGGTCATGCCGCACGTCGAGATAAAGATCATCGACCCGGATACCGGGACGACGCTGCCCCGCGGCGAGCCCGGCGAGCTGTGCACCCGCGGCTACTCAATCATGCTCGGGTACTGGAACGATGCGGAGCAGACAGCCGAGGCGATCGACGCCGCCCGCTGGATGCACACCGGTGACCTCGCCGTGATGCGCGATGACGGCTACATCAACATCGTCGGCCGCTTCAAGGACATGATCATCCGCGGCGGTGAGAACATCTACCCGCGCGAGATCGAGGAGTTCTTGTACGCCCATCCGAAGATTTCCGATGTCCAGGTGATCGGCGTGCCGGACGCGAGGTTCGGCGAGGAGATCCTGGCTTGCGTGATCCTGCGCGATGCCGGCGAGACGCTGACCCAGGAGGAGATCGCGGGCTTCTGCCATGACCGGCTCGCGCACTACAAGATCCCGAGATATGTCCGGGCGGTTCAATCGTTTCCCATGACGGTCAGCGGCAAGGTGCGCAAGGTGGAGATGCGCGCCTGGGCGATCGAGGAACTCGGCCTCGGCTCGGCCGCTGCCGAGCGCCACGCCTGAGCGCCGCGCGTGAGCGCCACAGCTGCGCGGCCAAAGCGAGCGCCACCTCTGCGCCGGGTGTCATACCAGCGTGAGCCGTTATGGATCATCATGGGTGTCATGAGGTATAGGGCGGGGGAACGGGGCAGCTGACGACATGGCGGCGACAAGGACTCTCGGGTTCGCAGACTTCACCGAGTTTGCCACGGACGCGATGGCTGGCCGCCGCCCATACCCCTACCAGCAGCGACTCGCCGAAGAGGGCCTGCCCGATCTGCTCCGGGCGCCGGCGGGCGCGGGTAAGACCGCCGCGGCCGTGCTGGCCTGGCTCTGGCGCCGTATGAGGTTCCCCAACTCGGTGCATGACCGCCTTGTCTACGTGCTCCCGCTCGGGTCGATGGCCGAGCAGATCGGCCGGCAGATCACCACCTGGCTCGAGCGGCTGGGCCTCGCCGCCACGGTGCCTGTTGTCATGCTCACGGGCGGGGAATCGAGTGACAGCGACTCTTGGCGGCTGTACCCGCGCCAGCCGGCGATCCTCGTGGGCACCCAGGACATGGTTGTCTCGCGGCTGCTCATGCGCGGTTACGGGGAGTACCGGGCGTCATGGCCGATCACGTTCGGCCTGCTGCACTGCTCGTCACAGTTCGTGTTCGACGACGCCGCGCTGCTCGGCCCCGCTCTGTTCACGTCACTGCAGTTGCACGGGTTGCGGGAGAAGCTCGGCGCCGCTGCACGTTGCGCGACGATGTGGATGTCCACGACAACCACCGCCGCTGAGCTCGCCAGCCCCGAGTACGAAGGGCCGGCTCGGGTGGTCGAACTGGGGCCCGCTGACCAGTCCGATGAGCGGCTTGCCCGCCGGCTGGCCGCCACCCGGACCGTGCGCCAGGCCACCTTGCCCGCTGCGCCGGAGCTTTACCCTGCCGCGCTGGCCCGCGCGCTGGCGGGCTGGCACGTTCCTGGTAGCGCGACCATCGCCGTGCTGAACACTACGGAGCGTGCAGTAGCGGTGTATGACGCGCTGGAGCGGGCCGCACACGCCGCCGACCTGCTGCTGGTGCACGCCCTGTTCCGGCCGCCAGATAGGTCCCTTACGGCTGCGCTGCTTGATTCACCCGCCCCTACTGCAGGCAGGATTGTGGTGGCGACGCAGGTACTCGAGTCAGGGCTGGACACATCCTGCCGGACGATGTTCACCGAACTGGCCCCGTGGAGTTCAATCGTGCAGCGTGCCGGGCGGTGCAACCGTACCGGCGAGGAGCGCGGGGCAGCGTTGTGGTGGGCGCCGCCGCCGGGCGGCAGCGCCGAACCATACCAGGAGGGCCTCACGGACGCCGAAGGCACTCTTTCGGCGCTGGAAGGCACTGCGGTTACCTCCAGCGTGCTACAGGAACAACAAGCGCCGCAGGTGCCAGAGGTGCCGCGGGTTCCAGAGGTGCCGCAGGTTCCAGAGGTACAACAGGTCCCTGAGCCGCGGCGGGTGCCGCGGGCGCGCGCCGATCACCCGATGCTGCGCCGCGAGGATCTGCTCGAGTTGTTCGACACCGCTCCAGCGGACCTCGGTGGCGCCCGCATCGACGTCGCGCCATGGGTGGGCGACAGCGAGGGCTTGACCGCGCTTGTGGCCTGGCGGTTCTGGCCTGACCGTGAGCCCGCCACCGCCGAGCCCGCGCCGGCGGGCGATGAGCTATGTCCCGCGCCGCTGCCCGAGCTGCACCAGAGCCGAACGCCTTATTGGATCTGGGATCAAGTCGACGGGCGGTGGCGCCGGTGCGAGCAAGACGACATCAGCCCGGGTGCGGTCCTGCTCGCTGACGCGGCGGTCGGCGGCTACGTGCCCGACCGGGGCTGGTCGCCGGGGTCACACCTGGCGGTTCCCGTCATTGCCCCGGCCGCGGGCCACGGGATGAGCCTGGATGCGATTGATCGTGACCCGGCATCCTTCACCGGGGCCTGGGTGGACCTGCGCACCCACCTGGCCGACACCGAGCATGAGCTTCGCGCGCTGAGCGGTGCGTGGAGCGCTGGGATCGACCCGCAAGAGCCCTCGGCCAGGCCGGGACCAGATGCGCCGGGGTTTGGACCGGACGTGCCGGGTGCCGGGCCTGGACCGGGCGTGCCGGCGGCCGGGCTGGCGGCCGGTCAACTGGAGGCCGCCGCGCTTGCCGCCCGCTTTCACGACCTTGGCAAGGCGAGCGGGTACTTTCAGGACTTCCTTCGCGAAGGCGTACCGGGCGGTGCGCCACGTGGCGGGCCGTGGGCCAAGTCACCTGGTCGCGGCGGTCGGCATACCACCCGCCCCTACATGCGGCACGAACTCGTCACCGCGCTCGCGCTGCTTCATCCCCAGTGCTGCCTGCTTGACGGCGTCGCCGAGGCGGACCTGGTCATTTACCTGGCCGCCGCGCACCACGGGAATGTGCGTCTCAGGGTTGGGCCGCTGCCCGCTGAATCCTGCGAAGATCCGCCCCAGATCATGGGAGTGCGAGATGGTGATGAACTGCCGCCGGTGACGTTGGGTAACGATGCTGAGATCCCTGCCCTGAGCCTGGACACGCGGGTGCTTGACGGCCATGTGTCGTGGACCGCCCGGATGCTGGCGCTTTGCGACCGGTCCGACCTCGGGCCATTCCGGCTCGCGCTGCTTGAGGCGCTGGTTCGGATCGCTGACTGGCGCGCCAGCCGGGCGCCGTCCGCCCGCACGCCTCCAGCCGGCGGGACCCCGACCTGGTGATCGTCATGATGTGCGCCGGCGTTGGGTGATGCTCCTACAATCTTCTAATTTGCGGACAACGCTTAGAAATATGCGCTCGCCAGCGGGCTGACCATAATGGGTGAAGCCGAAATAAAGGAAAAGTCACCTTTCCGTGCCGACCGTCTGGCTGTGCGCAGCGGTACATGCTAGGAGGAGCGTCGCGCTTCCCGGCTCCAAGCACGGAGGAAGCCTCCGGATCACGGATAGCCGCGACCTACTAAGCAGTATCGGGCTTATCAAACGCGCGCAGCGAGCGCGGCAAGATGTGGTTCCGGTCATCGCCAATGTTTAACGGCTTCCGCTGGCAATGCTCACATGAGATGGTTATATTGAGCGGGCGAGTCGCGATTTGATCTTTTTTGGATCATGATGGCTCGCCAGCTTTAGGTGTCAAGTCGTTACCTGGTGAACTGCATATGGCACTGGCGGACGGCTGTTGTGGTGGCAACGCCCGGGTGCCGGGTCGCGACGCCCGTGGCGCCATGCCCGGTCGCGTCAATGCCGCTGAACGCGTTGAACACATGGTGGCGTGAAGGGCGGACGGTGGTGGCTGGACGATGGTGACACAGGGAAGTGGAGCCGTCGGTCGCGTGGGGCATACCGCTCAGCCGGAGGGCAACGTGAGCGGCTTCACCGATCCGGGTGGTTTCGGCAGCGCTGGCGGTGGTGCCGATAGGCAGGACCCGTTCGCGGACTGGCCGCTCATCGTCTTCCAGCCGAACGCGACGAGTGTGGATGCCGGATTCTTCACCTGGGAGATCGCGACAGGGGATGTCATCTGCGATCCGGTTACCTACCGGCTGCACGGCTTGTCGGATGATACGTCGGCGACCATGGACACCTTCCTGTCCCGGGTGCCCGAAACCGATCTGCCTGACGTTATCGCGGCCATGCAGCGCATGATCGGCTCCTGCGGAAACTACCAGATCGAATACCGCGTCATGGGCGAGGACGACAACCTGCGGTCCATGGAGGCACGGGGCCGGGTTCTACCGGGACCGGATGGGAAGCCAGCCCGGATGATGGGCTTGGTAATGGACACCACGGTCGCGCGCGCCAGGCGCGAGGCGGAGGAGCGTCGGCTACGCGAGGGTGCCGACCGGGCCCTGCGGACACACGAGTTCACCGCCGCGCTGACGTCCGCGATGACGGTGGACGCCATCGTGGACGCGGCACGCGAAGGCCTGCGTGCCTACGGCGCCGACAGCCTGATCATGGTGGCGGACAAGGACCGCCGGCCGGCCGTCGTCGCCTCCTGTGGTTTCGATCGCGAAAACATCGAGGCCCTCAGCAGCCTCGGCTCCCCCGACCCGACGCCGATTTCAGCCGCCATCAAGGGGCGATCGCCGGTGTATCTCGACTCGCCGGAGGCGTTCGTCCGCGGTTATCCGCATCTCGCCGACGTCGCGGGGCGCTCGCCGCAGCAGGCCTGGGCCGCTCTCCCGGTGCCTGATTCGCACGGCCACCTCGGCGCCTGCCTCTTTGGCTTCCCGGCACCGCACGAGTTCCCTCCGGAGGAGCGTGCGCTGCTGTCCGTTGCTTCCGGCCTGCTCGCCCAGTCCCTTGAACGGGCACGCATTTACGAGTCCGAGCACGCGCTGGCGAGGGAGTTGCAGCGGGGCATGCTCCCGCGCGGTAAGCTCGCCACCTCCGGGGTGACCATCGCGACCCGTTATCTGGCCGCGACCTCGGGGATGGAAATCGGCGGGGACTTCTACGACGTAATCGAGCTCGCGAACGACCGCGTGGCGCTGGTAATCGGCGACGTCCAGGGCCACAACCTGCTCGCCGCGTCCTTGATGGGACGGCTGAGAACCACGGTGCACGCGTACGCGCGTGAAGGCCACGGGCCCGCGGAGGTCATGGCGCGCACCAATCAATGGCTCGCCGGCCTGAACACCGACCCCGAGATCTCGCTGTTCGCGACCTGCTGCTTCGTCGCGCTCCAGCCCGCCACCGGGGAGCTTGCCATGTGCCGGGCGGGCCATCCCGTGCCCGTGCTCGTCACACCGGGCGCGCCACCACGCCTGCTGGACTGCGAGGGTGGTGTGCCGCTCGGCATCGACGCCGACGCGGAATATGGGACCGTCGCGATGCGGGTCTCCCCGGGATCGGTGCTCGTGCTGACCACGGACGGCCTGCTGGACACCGATGGCGAGGACAGCGACTACAACCTCAGATGCCTGCTCGATGTCCTGGAGAAGGGCGCGGGAGCGGACCTGGAGACGCTCGCGGACGACCTTCTGGGCGGCTCGCGCCGGCCGACCCGCCGCGGTGATGACGTGGCACTGCTCCTGGCCAGGATGGACGAGAAACCTCCCGCGGAAAAGTGAGGCCCACCCGCATTTCGCCATAATTGATCGGCGCAGCGCTTATTCCCGCCGCCAAGCAATCGGGCTACTCTCACTACGCAGCTAAACCGTAGTAAGGGCCAGGGCCGCGATGACCAGCGAAATTGTGTTGCCGGCGCTTGAGTGTCCGTTTGGTGACAAGATCAGTCCTTGCGCTGACCAGGTCGACCGCCACGTCCTTGAGTGGGCACGCGATTTCGCGCTCCTCACCGATCAGGCCGAGATCGATAGGTTCCGCCAGGCAAAGGTGGGTCGGCTGGCGGCGCGCACCAGCCCGGGCAGCGAGGCCGAGGCGCTGAACCTGCTGGCCGATTGGCAGATGTGGCTGTTCGTTTTCGACGACCGTTACTGCGACGAGTCGGAAACCGGTATTCACCCGGAGCAGCTCAGCCGGGTCATCACCTCGTTCGTCCGCGTCCTTGACAACACTGACCCCCCTAACACCGAAGGCACTGCTGGCGTCCCAGTAACCGCAAATGCGACAAATGCCGTCAATGATCCGGTATGCCGCGTTGATCCGTTCACCTGCGCGCTGGCGGACCTGAAAGACCGTCTCGCAGCGATGGCGAGCGACCAGCAGACCTTCCGTTTCCTGAGCGCGGTCCGCGGCTATTTCCTCGCGCAATTCTGGGAGGCAGCTCACCGCGCCGACGACAGGCCCGCCGGACTGGCCGAGTACGAGGTCATGCGGCGGCACAGCGGCGCGGTTCCGACGTGCATGGCGCTGATCGACGTAGCCGGCGGGTTCGAGCTCACCGCGGAGGAGTTCTGCTGTCACGACGTACGGGCGCTGACCGATATCGCGGTCAACGTGACCTGCTGGGCGAACGACATCCTTTCCTACCCCAAGGAGGCAGCGCGCAGCCTGAAGGTCCACAGCCTGCCCGCCGTGCTCGCACACGAGCTGCAGCTGTCGCGAGCCGATGCAATCAAGGTCGCGGCGACGATGCACGACGCCGAGGTGATCCACTACCTCAACGTCGAGAAGCTGCTCCGCCGCCACGCCGGCCCCGAACTGCTCATGTACACCGAGGGGCTGCGCGACTGGATGGGCGGGAATCTCCGCTGGTCACTAGAGACAGGGCGGTATGGTTCCGCCGCTCCGTCCCGCCCCGCGTGACCTGTCTCAACCAGCGGCAAACGCCCGGTCTACCCTGGTCGCAGGCGCCAGTGCGGCCGGGTCGCGCCCTGCGCTAGCCGTTAGGGATAAAGATCTTTACGCCGGACAGTTATCGAGTAACGGGAGTGCAGCGAGAGGAGACGGTTATGGCTCCAGCGGCAGGGACGCAGCTGGGCATGGTCGGACTGGGGCGAATGGGGGGGAATATCGTTCGCCGCCTGCTGCGTGCCGGGCACGAGTGCGTGGTCTACAACCGGACACCTGGCCCGATCAAGGCTCTCGCCGACGAGGGAGCCATCCCCGCTGAGTCGATTGAGGATCTCGTGGCGAAGTTGCGCAAGCCGCGGGCAGCCTGGGCGATGGTTCCCGCCGGTGCGACAACCGCGCAGGTCATCAACGACCTGGCCGCGCATATGGAGCCCGGTGACATGATCGTCGACGGCGGCAACTCCTATTACCGCGACGACATCCGCCGGTCCGGGGAGCTGGCCGAGCGGGGGATCCGGCTGGTGGACTGCGGCACGAGCGGCGGCGTCTGGGGTCTCGAGCGCGGCTACTGCCTCATGATCGGTGGTGCCGAGGATGCGGTAGCCCACCTGGAGCCGATCTTCGCCTCGCTGGCACCGGGCGTCGAGGCCGCCGAGCGCACCGCCGGCCGCACCGGTGAACCTGCGCAGGCCGAGCACGGCTACCTGCACTGCGGGCCGACCGGCGCCGGCCACTTTGTCAAAATGGTTCATAACGGCATCGAGTACGGCATGATGGCCGCGCTCGCCGAGGGCCTAAACGTGCTGCGTGGCGCCAACGCCGGCACACAGGCGCAGGAGTCCGATGCCGAGACAGCCCCCATGGAGGATCCCGAGTTCTACCAGTTCGACATTGACACGGCGGCGGTCGCCGAGTTGTGGCGCCGCGGCAGCGTCGTCGGCTCCTGGCTGCTCGACCTGACCGCCAGCGCGCTGCACGAGTCGCCTGACCTCGAAGAGTTCTCCGGCCGCGTGTCGGACTCCGGCGAGGGGCGCTGGACCTCGATCGCCGCGATCGACGAGGGCGTACCGATCCCGGTGCTGACGGCCGCCCTCTACTCACGTTTCGCTTCGCGCAACCTGGACGACTTCGCGAACAAGGCGCTGTCGGCGATGCGCAAAAAGTTCGGCGGGCACGATGAGAAGAGGATTTCGTAGCTCTCAGCGGCTGGCGCTTCGTGTCGCGCCCGCGCTTCGTGTCGCGCCCGCGCTTCGTGTCGCGCCCGCGCTTCGTGTCGCGCCCGCGCCGTACAGCCCTGACCCGTAGAGGGCCTCTACGGGTCGCGGAAGAACCGTAGCGGCCCTCCACAGGTCGGGGTCACGCTCTGGCTCAACCGGGCTGCCGCTTCCTGACGCGCCACGCCCTGCAGACTTTGGATGCCGTTAACGGCGGTGGTCGGCCAGTTCCAGCCCTGTCGTCACCATGTCGGTGACCGCTCACGACTTGAGCGCTCTTCCCTCGAAGATGTAGCCAAAGGGCTTGGGGCCCTTCATGTAGTAGTTGTCCACTTGAACGAGCTGAAGCCCGTCGGCCGACGTCAGCTGGTCTATCTGGCGATTGAGGTGGCAGCCGCCGGCGACTCGGCGTTGGAGTGGTGTCAGCCGGTCCTGCCAGCGGGCCACCCTGGGATCGGGCGAACGGCCGTGTTCGACGAAATGAAGAGATCCGCCGGGGCGCAGCACACGGCGGATCTCGCTGATGGCCCGCGCAGGGTCCGGGATGGTGCACAGCGTCCAGGTCATCAGGACGTGATCGACGCTGGCGGGCTCTAGCAGAAGTGCCTGCCCGTCGAGGCCGACGTACTCCACAGGTACGGGGCTCGCCGCCACCCTCCGGGCCGCCAGCTTGCGCCCCACCGTTGCTGGGTCGACCGCGAGCACCCGCGTAACGGTGGACGGGTAGTAGGGAAGGTTGAGGCCCGAGCCGAAGCCAACCTCAAGCACCTCTCCCTCAAGTCCGGCGGCGGCGCGGGTACGTAGGGGAGCGAGGTCGCGGCGGTTCATGACGACGTCCGTGGCCCTAGGAAGAATCTGGTCCTCGTAGAAACCCATCGCCTCAGTATCTCCGAGCCTGCGCTGCTTGTGCCGACCGGTCGAGCATGCGGCATCATGGTCACTGGCTGGCCACGGTCTTGGATTTCTGGAGCGGGGGAAGGGAAGGGACGCTAGCGCGCTAGGCGCTTGGATTTCTCCGATCGACAAAAGATTGTCTATGCGGCTGTGGCGGGTGTGATGCCGAGGTCGTGGAAGAGGTCCTGCATGCCGATGCGGAGAGTCTCGTAGCGGCGGTCGACGCGGGTCCAGATGGCG